>Ga0209360_1002545_pt1 | contig 10790 bp, 12 predicted proteins | sample SaaInlV_130m_DNA_3_FD_184651 | JGI IMG/M metagenome (GOLD analysis project Ga0209360, IMG submission 184651) | Marine microbial communities from expanding oxygen minimum zones in the Saanich Inlet - SI037_S3LV_130m_DNA (SPAdes) (version 2) | ecosystem: Environmental > Aquatic > Marine >... | reverse complement strand
CAAAGAAACCAAACTCCTGTAATATAAAATATGCTATCATACCAGTAGCAATATACTTAATCTGATTTAGAGTATTCTGAATACCTACTAAGGTTTTCTTTAGTCCAGATATCTTATCGAAGAGTTTTATAATCTGTTCCTCGTGTCTCTCTATTGCAGCTTCTAAGCGTTCAATTCGTTGTTCCATTCATAGCCCTTATTCTGTTATTTCTACCCAATTAATAATATCTTCATTCCAAGTATAATTCTTATCATCATCTGGGTAAGGTATAGGTGATTCCCACTTACAAGTGTCCTCGTTTAGAACCCAACTGTTAAAGGGTGAGATGGGAATAAAAGCATCTCTTGTTTCATCATAAATAAACCCTATTCCAGCATAATTCTTTCTGATTGTGGCATTGTAAGATGTTTGTTTCCAAATACCTCCGTGAAGTTGTGTTAAGAAATCAATACCTATTTGTTCTTGCTCGTTATCATCAGCATTAGTAATTACTTCGTTATTTAAAGTGTGAACCCCAATAACATTATTTGTTTCGTCTAATTTTGCGTAGTGTGCCATATAATCTCCTATGCTGTGTATGTTCCATCACCAGTAAACTTAATTACCTTGTATGAGCCATCAGTAGTTATTGTTGGTGAGCCAGTTGTAGTACCACTGTAATCAGCAGTAAGCATACGAAGTATTACTACTCCAGAGCCACCCGGACCGCTATTATTGCTAGTTGGACCACCACCGCCTCCGGCAGAGCCAGTATTTACAGTACCAGTACCACCAAGTCCACCATTACTAGAAGTTCTTGAACCTCCATCACCGCCTCCACCAGAACCACCAAGAGCAGCAGTAGCGTGGCAGGCACTCCAATATGCATTAGCACCTCCACCTCCACCTGCTCTTGTTACAGACGAACCTGTGATTGAGGAAGCTAAACCAGCACCACCAGCACTAGCACACTCATTAGTAACCAAGTCAACAGCAGCAGCACCAGCACCACCTCCGCCACCACCATTAGTTGATGTTGCATATCCACCATTACCACCATCATTACCTTGACCTGCTGTTGCAGAGCCACCATTATTGGTATTGACACCGTCATTACGATTTGCACCAGCACCGCCGCCAGAGCCACCATCACCACCATCTCGACCTTGTCCAAGAGAGCCAAAACCACCACCGTCAGAAGTGATAGAAGAAAATACAGAATCTTCACCGGGTGCTCCATCAGCACCACCACCAGCACCACCAGCACCGACTGTTACTGTATAAGATGTTCCAACAGTAACAGAAAGACCAGAAGCAGTTCTATAACCACCTGCACCACCGCCACCACCAGCATATCCAGCTCCGCCACCACCAGCACCACCGCCAGCTATGACTAAATATTCTATATCATAGACAACAGCAGATGCCGACATCATTCTTAAAGAAGTAAACATTATGCGAATCCAGTTCCAGACTGCATACCGTACCAATTAGTACCGTCTGATACGAATACATAAATATCAATACCACTTCCAGCAGTAGGTGCTGAACCACCGTTCCACTTAATCGTACCTGCCCAAGTAATACTTGTAGCAGTTGCGTGAATAATGGTAAACGACTTGCCACTTTCTGCTGTTGGCATAGTGATTGTCATAGTGCCAGAACAAGAATACAAAGTACCATCATTAGATAAATCTGGTGTGAATCCTGCTGACTTAGCAGTTACAGTTTCAGTAATTGCCTCGAATGTTTGGTCTTCAGTGAATGCTTGAGCAGTATCTGTCTTAGCGGTATCTGCATCCACAGTCTGAAACGTAGGTGCTACACCAGTACCACCAGAGGTTAATACTTGTCCACTTGTGCCAGTAGTTACATAAGCAGGGTCGCCACTTGCGTCATAAGTTATTAAGTTACCATCAGTACCACTTGCCATCTTAGCGAGAGTTACTGAGTTATCTGCTACACTAGATAATTTGGTATCTAACTGTGTTTGAATTGCTGAGGTAACACCATCAACGTAGTTAAGTTCAGTTTCTGTTGCATTAATAGCACCAGTTACATTAGGAAATGTATTCTTAAGGGTAGTCTTTAAACCTCTAAGATGGTCATCACCTTCAGATACATTATCTGTTGCTGTAGGATTGGCGGCATTTAAGTCGTCAATAAATTCAAAAGTTTCAATAGCCATCTAAGACCTCCTAGTTATGCTGAAGCAGCTGTTACTGTTACCGTTACCTGTAGTGTGTCACCTGAAATTACTGAACGGCTAGAACTAAAGTCCACTACACCATACAACGTACCTGCTGTTCCTGTTGCTGCTGTGTTTAAGAATGCACCTGCAATAGTTGCTGTTCCTGTTACACTAAAGTCTACACTAGAAGAGTTAGTCATACTGCCTGAACTAGCTGCACCTTCAGTCCACTCTTTACGATTACCTGAGTAATCAGTGTTCTCTGTCCAGCTTGAGTGTGATGCCATAGTGTCACCAGCTACTGGAGTACCAGCACCTTTAAGTCCAATATACCAAGTTGTTACTTGTGTATCTGCGTGGAACTGAGTATCAAGAATATGATTAAGACCTACTGTCGTAATTAAGTTCTTCTTATCTTCTTCCCACTTTACATTACCGTCTTTATCAAGACAAGTAACTTTCCATATGTTTGTTAATTCAATTCCTACGTCTTTCATTATTTACTCCGTTGTTGTTGTTATTCGTCTGGGTCAGCTACCTTAGTCCAGGTAGTTGAAGTGTCTTCTGTGATGTCATTCCACAGGAAGTTGTTTGATGAAGTTATATTACCTGTTGCACTCAAGGTTATACTCTCTTCAAAGTTAATGTTTGTTGTTAAATTACCAGTGTGGCTGAATGTTATACTTGCTGGTATTGATACACTTGCTGTTGCAGTAGCCCCTACTGTAGTACCTAAAGTAGTAGATACTAATTTGATTGCATCCTCTTCATTCAACTCTGTTAGGTTTAACTGAGTAATAGTAGCAGTAACAGGGATTGCTATATTAGGTATGTAACCCCAAGATGTTGTATCACTAGCCCAGGTTGTAGTCTTTGAAGACCAGCCTTCAGATAGTCCAGGTAAAGGAATATCTACTGTTGTTCCTAGTGTTACTGAGTCTGTGTATAACTTTCCTACCGTACCACTTATTGCACCTGTTGTTGCAAGAGTTGCAGTGTCTACATATACAGCATTATTAGATGCTGATAAGTCTGCAGTAGTCCCAAAGGTTGCTGTCCTTGCAAAGGCAAAGCCACCTAGTATTGATGTTGTGCTAGTAGCATCTAATGCTGCAGTAGCTGGGTATATACCATAACCAACATTACTTGAATCTTGTGTTGAGGCTAATGTTACTGAGTCAGAGAATGTCTGATTAGCCCATACGTTAGTAGTAGATGCCCAAGTATTAGTATCAGCTGCCCAGGTAGTCTGAGCCATTAGCCCTCAACTCCAGAGTAGATAGTACGTACTCTCATCTGTGAGCCTGAGTGTCTATCTCTTGCATCTGCCTTCTGTAGCTTATCAATAGCTGAACTGTATGCATTTAACCATACTGGTATACGCTCATCATTCTTAATAAATGGTTCTGCTTCTAATAGAGAACCATACAATAATAAGTCAGGTGCATTACTAGTTAGCCAGTTAGATGTTACAGTACCTGAAGTACCATCACCTAGTGATGTAAACTTCTCGTAGAAGGCAACCTCTAATGTGTATGCTGAATCTGGTACAGGTGCTAATTGAATCTCATCACCAATCATAGTGTATGCTCTTGGTACACCTGTTGAACTACTGCCATACAATCTATCTAACATCTCAGGAGTAATATACTCCAGTGCTCTGATAGGGTTAGTATTCAGTTGGATGTTACGCATCTGTAAGTAACCACCAGGTAAGTTAAAGTATCTCTTATCTGCTGTGGTTGTCATAGTAGAACGTACTTCCATAGGTCTAATGCGTAAGTCTCTATTGATTCTAGTTTCAGCTAATGCTATAAAGTCTGGTATCCTAGTAGTTAAGTCACTACGGTCTAACCAGTCAGCTACTGCATCTTTAATATTTGTATACGTACTTAGTGCCATCTATAGTTTACCTTTTGTTGTTCTGAATGGTGCGTTGACTGGGTCATTCATCCATTCCTTCATACGTTCTTGGTTATTCCACACACCTTCTCTCATCATCTGCTCTACCATAATAATAGGTATACGAGCTACTCTGTGTGAGAATTGTGAGTCACCATCATACTGTGCTCTGCCACTACGGGCTGAGTCAAATCGAAGCATAGCATTATCTTCTGCAATCTTCTTTATTTCTTTGTTATCTTGAGTTGATACATTGGTTATAGAACCGTCTAGGTTCTCTACTAATTGTGTTTGTATTCCCATCTGTATCTTCCTCTAATATGATAACCCCCTCAATTAAGAAGGGGTTAAGTCAACTAGCTATTAACCAGTTGTGTACTGAATCTTACCGTTAGCTGCTTCGTTGCCACAGCGTAAGCCATACTCAACTAAAAGCATCTTCTTCTCAGAGTCACCAGTCTTATCGATGTCGATAGTCTGGAAATCACGTAAGTAGTCAACAGACCACATATCGTGGTCTAAGAAGTATACGATGTCCTGGTCACAGTATCTATCCAACTGAATGTTGAAAGTACCGAAGTCAGAAACATATACATCAACTGCGTTGTAAACAGTATTGTTGTCATCAACAACTGAACGAGTCGCACTAGCACGACCAGTCATAGCAGTGATTAACTTCTTATTAGTAGCACCTAATAGGATAGTTGATGGGTTACCACCAGCATTCCAAGTAGACTCTGCTACTGCAGTTACATCAGCTTCAACGATTGCTGCGTGAGTACCAGTAGTACCTGCATCAGTTACGTTAGTAGTGATGAAAGTTGCAGCACCTTTAGTCTCACGAGCTGTAGAAGCATCACCTGCAACAGCTGCGTTAGTAGCTAATAGTGAAGTTTCCATATCACGCTTAAGCTCTTTAGAAGCTTTAGCAAGTTGGTGAGCAAGCTCAGACTTCTTACCAGCGTTGTTAACCTTGTCTTGAGTACCAGTAACTTCAACAACCTTCTTAGAGATTTGTGTGTAGTTGCCTAGACGAGTTGTAGCTGTAGTTGCTGCAGTACCTGCTGCTGCTCCTTCAACTGCTGCGTTAGTGCCAGAAGCTGCTGCTAGTGCATCAGTCTGCCATTCAAAGTAAGTGTTAGAAACACTGCCTTTCTTTGCGATACCAGATAGAAACGGAGTTTCTGTTGGGCTGATATCATAGATTACATCAGACAAATCTTCACGAATTGCTTGTGCATCATAAGTATTAAAATTAGTAGCCATTACTATTTCCTTATATTGTAGTTATAACCCTTGTTATAACATATCATAAAATACGGAAGCGGCATCATCTTGATGACCAGACTTCCTTAACCTTGCACGCTTTTTCTTGGTTTTATCATCGGCTGCTTCAGACTTAACTTTACCTCTTCCAGACTTCTGTACCTTGGGAACTTTCTTGATTGCCTTCTTCTTAGGTGCTACCTTCTTAGTTAACTTATCAAACTCCATAGCTTTCTTAAGTATAAGAACACTACGGTGGTCTGCTAGTTGGTCAACTTCTTCTGGTGCATACCCTGAAGATATTGCAAACTTTCTAATGTCTTCCTTAACGGTAGACTCTTTGTTGTCCCACTCAGGTAAAGCATTAACTAACTGAGAGTATTGGTCTTGAACAAAGGTTGCTCTTGACTGTGCCTCTTGTTGTTGCTGTTGTTGCTGTACAATCTGTTGTTGTTGTGCAGCATTCCTTGCTTTATCCTGAGCATCTCGGTACTCATCCTTCTTAAGCATATATGCATATGGGTCTTCCTCTTTAAGGGTTGACCAGTCTACATCTTTAAACTCTTGAAGCTTGGCTGACTGCTGTTCTTTCAGCATTTGTAAACCATTAGCGTACATTTGTCTCTCTTGCTCTAATCTAATACGCTCAGATTGAATTGCTTCGTTTTCTTTGCGTCCTTCAGCTAGTGCTTGAGACTTACGAGTATAGTCAGATTGTCTTTGATATCCAGCTTTAAGTTCTTCTAAGTTAACTTCATACTCTTCACCATCTACCTTAATAGTATAGTTAGATTCTTCAGCTACCTCTTCGGTTTCCTCTTCACCTGTATCTTCTGTCTCTACTTCTTCAGAGGCTTCCTCTTCTTCTGAGACCTCTTCTGTTTCGACTTCATCTTCCTGTTGGTCCTCAGCCACTACCTCGTCTTCTGTAGTAACTTCGGTTTCCTCGCCTGTAGGTTGGTCATTTTCTGATTCCCACATATTAAGGATATTATTTGCCGCCTCTTCTGACGACCCTTCTTTGGCTTTCTCAAAAGCCTGTGCAACTGCTTGGTTATTCTCTGCAGAATCCATAGTTATCTCCCTTGTTTTTAATTTGTATTAATAGAATTCGTCCTGTCCTTCAGCCAGCTTACCAGTAGTTAGTACAGACCTAATGTGTTCATCCACTAGACCTAGACTCTTGATGGTAATATAAATTCTATCTCTTTCTGTCTCTTCACTGATTTTAGTTTGTAATAACATTTCAATCAAGTGGTTCTTTGTATCTTCAAATGCTTCCTTATATAGTGGGTCTTCCACTAATCTCTTTGCATCTTGACCTCTTTGTATATCCTTCCCTTTCTTTCCCATTACTTCTCCTTCTTATGTTGGACCAATAGCTTATACTAAGCTACCGCTGTGTCTAATCCTATGGCAGTTACTGCATAGTAATACACACTTGTCTAACTCCTTCCTTAATGTCTCAAACTTATTCCCAAATAGGGCTGACGGTTTGGACTCCTTCTCCTTTGGATTTAAGTGGTGAAAGTCATAAACTGATGAGTGGAATACACCATCACAATCTAAACACTTACCACCTAAATACTGTATTGCTTCTAACTTCTTGTTTCTTCTGTTCTGTGTAGTTCTTTTAGTAACACAAGGGCTACATACATAGTGCTGTATCTTCTTAGAGGATTCACGCCAGTTATCACCTAGCTCTAATAAATCACCACAGTCCTTACAACACTCCATTTAATCATCTCCTATTCGAACTGGTCTTCCCTGTTCCCTTTCTAAAATTAACTCTTGTTGTTTGAGAGCTAAGTCTGCCTTCTTAATCTCTAATTCTTGTGCTTTAATTTGCATATCCACCTGAGCTTCTGATGCTTTAAGTTCAAGCTCTTGCTGTGCTAGTTGTGCATCTAGTTCCATCTCTTTCTGTTTAAGAGCTGATTCAGTCTGTAACTTCTGCATCTTAATCTTAAGCTCTTCAGCTTTAAGTTGCATCTCTGCTTGCTTAGCTTGTTCTTCTGGACTAGGACCTTGCTCAGGTAAATCACCTTCACCTGGGTCTGTAATGAAGTCCTCTACGTTCTTCATACCCATAGCTTTAATCTGTTCAGCAATTAAGTTATATACGTTCTTAGGTTTAATCATCATACCAGCAGCTGGGTGTTGTGCAACCATCTGTATAGTTTGAGCTAGTTGACCTAAGTGCATAAGGTTCATATCCTTATTACCAAAGCCTAGACCTACCTGTGCAGTACAGTCCATCTTCTCTTTCCATTCAGCAGGATATAAAGTAGTCCACTTATTATTTAGTCTGACAATCTTCTCAGGCGATTCAAACTTCTGTATAAGTTGGTACACACTATTGGCAAGGTCCTTCATCCCTGTCTCTGCGAATACTCTAGCAATCAATTCAATCTTCTGTTGTGCTGCAGTCATTACTTGTGCTACACCAGTAGCAGTTTGGTGTGACTTTAAGCCACCATCTCCAATCCCCATACTGTTCTTGTTAACACCAGTTCTCTCTTCTCTAATACTATCTAAATAGCCCAGCATATTAAAGGAGTTCTGGTCTAGCTGTGGAGTAGCTAGTGGTGACACAGCACCTGGTGTACGTACTCTTACAATACCTCCAGGTCTGCTGGTCATAAGGTCATCCAAGTTGGCTTGACCTTCGACTACTTCATAACGCCCATTATTTGTTAGATACATATTGTCTAACAAGTTACGCATTAAGGTAGTCTTAATTAGTTGAAGGTCAGAGATTAAGTCATAAATACTCAAACCATAAAACTTATGAGGCATTGGAACAGGTGTAAGGGAGGAGAAGGGAACACTGTCCACAGCCTCATTATCTAATAGTTCATCTCCGACCTTCGTTATCTTTCTTAATTCGTCTATACCATCGTTGTCAAAGTCTACCCTGATATAACATTCAGTTACCCAAACACCATCATCAATATCTCCATTAGGATAACTAGAGTCACCATCATAATCAAACCTGGCTAATCTCTCAGACTTCCATTCAGCTTCTTGTGCAGAGAATGCTCTCTCCAACTTGGCTTTAGGATAGCCCTGTGCTAATAGCTCAGACTTAGTTTTCTTGACTCTATGCCCAACAAATCTTGCATCTTCGATTCCCTTTGCGTACTTATTAATTAGGAATTCTTCTGGTGGTACAGGCTCAATACAAACCTGACCACTCTCTCTTGTTCTTTTAACTACAGCATCGTGAGTAATAGGTTGTGGTAATTGACCCTCAACTAATTCCTCTGTACCATTTGCTGTATGCTCTACTATTTCGATATCATCATCAATAAGTAGTGAAGTAAATTCTTCTTCTGTGAGGTTCTTATATTCCTCTCTTGTTACTTCTGTAGTATCATCCCAGAAGTGCTTGACAATTCCGTTCTTCTGTAATAGAGCATCTTTGAACCAGCTATAGATAATACTAAAGCCTGGGTTCTGTTTCATAATAACATAATTAGTGTAGTCAGTAGCTTGCTTAGCCATCTCTACATCTTCAGGACCTTGAGGTTCAAACTGTACTACCTTATCACCACCTGTGAATATCTTCATTAGGCTTGGCATAATCCATTCGATTACATCAGCAACATCTCGTGTGACAATTTGAGAACGACCTTCTTGCTCATTACCATACTTCTTACCATAGTATCTATCCATAGCATCAGTACGCTGACGAGTTAGTTTACCATCACCATAGCCAAGAGCACCTTGAATCTCTTGTTCTACGTGGGCGGCTAGTTCTCTCTTGGTCATCTTCATATTTACTTTGTACCTTTAGTTGGTGCTTTAGCTACTGCTCTCAGCAATTCCTTTAGTTCTCTAATGTCTTCTGACATCTCAATAATCTTATTTTCTAGCCACTTCGGATTCATTCCCTTCTCCTATTATATTACCCAACTTAAATCCTGCTTAGGTAATTCCTTACTCCAAGCAGAGTCGTTCCCTGTGAACACTACCTCTGTATTACATAAATATCTGAAACTATCACTTGCGTGTGAAGTCCAGTCGTGTACTGGTTTCTGACTCCAAATCTTCTTCTTATCATCATAAGAGCTACGGTACTGTAATAAAGCATCTATACCTTTCTGACACTTAGTCTCATCAAACCAACATCTATTAAGGGTAGTTCTGACAGTATCAATACCATCCATAACCTTTAACTTAGGTGCAACTTGGAATTCAATACCTAGGCTATATGCTAAGTCTTTCCTGCTTTTACCTGTACTAAATTCTCTTACTACAATATCGTGTGGTGCTATATGTGCACCATAATTATAACCTTTCTGATTTAATAAATCAATATAGTGGGGTAATCCCTCACCAGAGTTCTCGTAGTAATCAATTAAGTTAATTGCCTTACCATCATATTGTGCAAACCATATAGAGGTACTATCAGATACGCCTAAGTCCCAGGCTGTGATAACCTGCTTAGATGGGTCATAAGGTACTTTACCTATACGTTGCTCATCATAAGCAGCTTCCAGCTCTTTGGCATAATATGCACCTCTCAGTGCTGCAGACCAACTACACTCATACTCTTGTTCAAACTCAGACTCAGCCATATCTTGCTGAGCCATCTCTAATTCTTCATCATCTAATATACCAGTCTCAGATGCTTTGAATAAGAATCTCTTCCAGCCCTTCTTCTCTTTAGCTGTGTGGTAAATATCATAGAATTCATTCTTACCCTTAGGTGTACCAATAAAGATACCCCAACCTTTCCTATCTGATAGTGCAGGTCTTATAACCTCACTATACATCTTAGGGTTCATCTGGGCATACTCATCTAAGATGACACCATCAAGGTATATACCCCTAAGAGTATCTGGATTATCAGCACCATATAACTGTATCCTAGCACCCATAAAGTCAGCCCTTAGCTCAGCCTCATTAAACTTAACATCTGGGAAATCATACAACAATCTCTTTAATTCATCCCAAGCTACAGTCTTAGCTTGCTTAAATAGCGGTGCTAAGTATGCATATCTTGGTGCTTTCTTACCTAACTGTAAGTCTTGTATAGCTGACTTAATCATCTGATTAATAGCAAATACAGTCTTACCAAATCTTCTGTGACAAACTACAACATTAAATCTAGCTAACTCATTGTGTAGCTTTGCTTGTAATACTCTGGGCGTATAAGGTATTACAATCCCTTTACGTTTCTCCTCCCTCTTATCCTGCATTACTGGATAGTAGGTTCTCTTCTGTTAGCATCAGCTATATCCTCTTCATCCTCAGACCAACTGATATCAAAGTTTCTATCTTCGTGTACAATATGTTGCTTAGGTGTCCAGCCACCCTGTGTCTTAAGCCAGAATGTAGTCATACTAGCTGAGTCACCAGACATAGCCATCTTATAAGCCACACCAGCTACACTAGCCGTTCTCTTCTCTCTAGCTGTATCCAAGGTATGTCTATAATACTTTA
>Ga0209360_1002530_pt1 | contig 10842 bp, 12 predicted proteins | sample SaaInlV_130m_DNA_3_FD_184651 | JGI IMG/M metagenome (GOLD analysis project Ga0209360, IMG submission 184651) | Marine microbial communities from expanding oxygen minimum zones in the Saanich Inlet - SI037_S3LV_130m_DNA (SPAdes) (version 2) | ecosystem: Environmental > Aquatic > Marine >... | reverse complement strand
GCAAGTGGTTTATTACAAATGACTGATGTTGCATCATACAAGTTACCAGATGCTTCAATTAATTTTTGTCTTTTAATTTTAGGGGCTTCTGTTGGATGCAGATTTGCTGAAAAAACTATTAAAGAGATTGCCAATAATTCCCTTCATAGTTTGGTCGCAACAACAATTCTTGTTCTATTAGGATTTGTTGCAGCTTATTTTGCAACATTTTTTGTTGATACAAATATTTTAACACTCATCTTATCATTTAGTCCTGGTGGCATTTATGAAGTAGCAGTAATAGCAATAGCGTTTGATTTAGAACCTGACTTTGTTGCTTTCCATCATATAATAAGATTATTGTTTATTCTTTTTACAGTACCAGTTATTTTGAAAGTATTAAGTAAATTTAAGAAATTGAACTAGACAATCTTTCAAAAACTTTTTCAGCAGATAGATTGGATAAGTCAGAAACTTGAATTGCTTTAAAGTTTTCTCGTTCAATACTTACTTTGTGAGCTGTAGTATGTGCACCAAATAAAGCTAACCCTTTAGAACCCAGATGCGATGTCATATGAGCAGGTCCAGTATCATTAGCCACAACAAAAGAACTATCTTTAATCAATGATGATAGTTGAGATATATCTAAAGCATTTCCATTATCCAAAATAGCTAATGCGTTGATATTTGATGATTCTTTAATTTCATTTGGACCTGGAGCTGAAACAACTTTGTACGTATTATTAAATTTTTCATTAATTATATTTATAAGATCATTGTAATAAGGCCACTTTTTAGAAGTTAAGTGTGGTGAACAGAAAGGAAAAAGAACAATATACTTGTCTAATTGATAATAACTTTTAATTTGAGAAATGTCAGACGTACTCCATTTAAAATCAGGTTTCAGTGTGTGAACTGTATTTATTCCTGAACTTTTTAATTGATGATCAAATCTAGATAAAACTGAATCTTTATCAAAATCCTGCTTTGTAGTACCAGCTGGAAGAGTTGTTTCTGTTGAAGACCAAATATCCTTTGATGCATTTGGAAATAGTATTCTTTTATAAAAAGCTGTTCTGCTTGAATTTTGTAGATCATAAACTTTTGAAAAATTTAATTTTTTTATGTTTTTCATTAAGGAATATAAATAAATCAGATTCAATCTTGATAATCTCTTATCTAAAATAACATTTGAAATATGTGGGTTTTTTTTAAACAAATCATAATAGGGCTTTGTAGTCATGAGGTGAATTTGATCGTCTTTATGGTGTTCAGAAATATCTTGAATTGCCCCACAGGCTTGCGCTATATCTCCTAATGATCCGTGTTTAATGATTAAAATATTAGACATATTTATAACAACTTAACATAGTATAAAATTTTATGAATAAAATTATAGTTGAAGTATCAATTGGAGAATTATTGGATAAAATTTCTATATTAGAAATTAAGCAAGAAAAAATTAAAGATCCTGAGAAGTTAAAATTTATCTCTGATGAACACTCTGTTTTAAAAGAACAATTAGACAAAAATGTAAAATCAGATGATAAACTTAATAATTTGTTTCAATCACTAAAAGACATTAATTCTAAACTTTGGGTTATTGAAGATAATAAAAGACAATGTGAAAAAGATAAAGATTTTACTGAAAAATTTATTAAACTTTCAAGAGATGTTCATTTCCTAAATGATGATCGAGCTAAAATTAAATTAGAAATTAATAACCATACTGGATCAAAAATAAAAGAAATTAAAGAATACACTAATTATTAAAATAGTTAATGGCACTTCATTTTTCAAAACAGGAATTTTCAGAAAGAAAACGTAAAGTTCTTCAATCAATGAAAGAACAAAATCTAGATGCAATACTAATGTTTAGGCAAGAGTCTATGTACTGGTTAACTGGCTATGATACTTTTGGCTATGTATTTTTTCAAACACTAGTTCTCGATAACAAAGGTAACATAATTCTTTTAACAAGAGCTCCAGATTTAAGACAAGCCCAGAATACATCTAACATTGAAGATATTAGAATTTGGGTTGATAAAGATGGATCAAACCCTACCAATGATCTTAAAAATATTTTAAATGAACTATCTTTAAAAGAAAAAAAAGTTGGTGTTGAGTATGAGGCTTATGGCTTAACAGGTCGTAATGCATTAAGATTAAATAAATCTTTAGAAAATTATTGTAATATTGAGGATCAATCAGAACTTATAACAAAAATTAGAGTTGTTAAATCTTCAGAAGAAATTGTTTATGTAAAAAAAGCTGCAGAACTTGCAGACCTAGCTTTAGATCAAGCTTGGAAACATACTAAGGCTGGCGCCAGTGAAGCAAAAATTTTAGCTGAGATGCAAAGAATTGTTTTAGATGGTGGTGGAGATTATCCAGCTAATGAATATATTATTGGATCTGGACACAATGCATTGCTATGCAGATATCAATCAGAAAAAAGAATTCTATCAGATACAGACCAATTAAGTATTGAATGGGCTGGCACATATAAGCATTATCATTCTGCTATGTTTAGAACTATTGCTGTTGGAAAGTCTAACCTCAAACATATTAAAATGCATCAAGCCTGTCTTGAAGCATTACAAAATTGTGAAAAAAAATTAATACCTGGAAATACAGTTGGCGAAGTCTTTGATGTGCACGCACAAACTTTCGACAATCATGGTTACAATAAATCAAGAATGAATGCTTGTGGATACTCACTAGGATCAACTTTTTCACCAAATTGGATGGACTGGCCAATGCTATACACAGGTAATCCTTATGTAATAACTCCAGGTAATGTCTTCTTCATGCACATGATATTGATGGATTCAGACAATGAATTAGCCATGAATTTAGGAGAAACGTATTTAGTTACGGAGAATGGTAATGAGAGATTAGGGAAACAAAAGTTGGATTTAGTGGTCTTATAGGCCTCCAGTTCCTAGTCAGTTCCTAGTTTCAATAAATAAACTTAATTACAACTACTACTATAAATATAGGGGTCCTGGTGGAAACCAAACGTAGTTTTAACTTTTAAATAACGACTTCCCCTTACAGTATTAGGTTCTTACATATCTGACTATAGGGATTAGTATTAAAACTACTAAAATAAATATAATAATTAATGCTATCCAAAAAAATATCATAATCCAGACGCTACCAAACCTCTAATCAGGCGTCTAGGTGATCATAACTTATTATCACAAAAAAAGGTAAATTTAATTTTAATAAAAAATAACATCATCTTAACTAATCAGTCCACCAATGTAATCTTAAAATAGCTCTTTCATTTTGCGAAGCCTGGGTTCCCCCATGAATTCCTGATTGATTGAAAATAACAGCATCACCTGGTTTCATCATATCATAAAATTTATCCGTTTCATTTTCATTGATAATCGAATTAATATTTGCAACAAAACTATCAATAGTTTTTTTACTTTTTAAGCAGTCAACTAAATAATTATAATTTTCTTTTATAAAATCTAATAAAAATTCTAATGAAAAATCTCCCCCTTCTAAAGGAGTAGGATTTTGATTATTTAACTCTTTAAGTTTTATCTTATTCTCAATTAATCCTTTTTTTAAGAAGTAAATTATTTTATGAGAGTTTTTTATATACCCCATTGAACCATTAATTTTAGAGACAGAATTAAGATATACAAGAAAAATTATTTTGTGTTGAATTTTTTTATCTAACATATGATCTGTATGCCAGTTGACTTTTTGACTGTCCTTTAAACTATATGTATCTATGAACTTTAAATCATTTTTTTCTTCAAAAATACCATTGCAAATACTTTTTAATTCTGGTCTCTTTTTTATTATATCTTTCAAAATTAATCCTTGTTTTAATTTGTTAAAATCAAATTTTATTATTTTTTTTAAAAGCATAAGATAAGTGTGGGGAATATATTGTTTATAGCCATCACCTTTATGAATATTTTTGGCCATTTTTCTTATCTGCTCAACTTCTTTTTCATTTAGAAAATTTTCAATTTTGAAATAGCCAGAATTCTTTACGTTTTTAATTATTTTATGTGTATCCATTTTCTAAATTCCACCCAATAACAAAGAGGATGATAACAACAATTGATTTAATAATAGTATTTGTATTCATTTATTTAGGATCAAAAGTTTTATTGTATTTTAAATCACTCTGTTTCAAAGTAACTCCCCAAATTCTTCTACATGTCATATCTAATTTAAGTAATGAACTCATATTTTTTTCAGTAAAGCCAGCATTAGTAAGAAAATTATTATCCTGAAGTAGTCCCATTATATCAATATCACCCATTAATCTTGCATGACTGACTTCAATAAGTTCTGGTCTTGAAATTGGCAACTCATTCATTATAAAATTTATAAAGTTTGCATTTCTTGCAATACCATTTTTATATTCTTTTATTTTTTTTTTATCTTTGAACGCATCTATTTCAGGCTCAAAATAAAACTATAATACAAGTCCCACTGAACATATAAAGAAAATAGTAATTGCTGTTTCTCTACTCATCTTATCCCCTTAAAGAAATTAACAATGAACGTTTCCATGTCGAAACCCTACCAGAACTTAAATTTAGTGTCTATATCTTGGATTTATGTTCCTTACCCCACGTAAAACTATCAGCTACTTTGTGTGCATATTCTCTAATCTGATCTTTGTCATGGATGTCATAATGTTTATCCAACGTACTAGTTTTAGTATGACCAGTAAGTTTTATTGCAGTTGAGGAAGAGCCTAGTGTTGCTACTGATTTACTACCAAAATCTTTTCTAAATAATCTTGGAACAGAACCTCTTATACCAGTCATCTCACACATAGTTTTCCAACACTCCCTGGTATCTCTAATTCTAGTTTTTTTGCTATTGATAATAGTCTGATTTATTTGACCATCTATTAACCAGCTTTTAGAGGAGCTTCTAGTTGTTGGGAATAGCCATGGAATAAACTTATACTGCATTAGTTCAGGTCTTTTGTACAAGTTCTCAATCATGTCCAAAACAATTTGCACTGGTTTGGTAATAGTTATGTAGTTTTCCTCCCTACCCTTAATGCTACCTGAAGGTAATACAATTATATTATCTATCCCATACTGATTATCAAATTTACCTGAAGGATATACGTCTGCTTTTTTAAGCTTACTCAATTCTGTGTGGTGCTTACCACAAGCCATCTCAAGCATATAACATTCTGCTTGGAATGGATGTTTCTTCTCATGATTAATTTGCTGAAAAGCAGTCCACATTACTTCCATTTTATCTTGGGTGTTTTTCTTCTTGTTGTACTTTGAGTTTTTACTTTTAGAGACACCACAAGTTTTAACTTCAAGTGCTTCTTTAGTTGTTGGGTCCAGTGGTCTATTACGACCCATATATTTCTTTGAGTTATGCCACACGCATTGAAGAGCATAAATCATTTTTCTTTTTGTACCCCAGCTAGGAGAATGTTCATCAAGATAAGAGTTGATTAGTCCAGGAGTTAATTCCTCAATAAGATATTTACTAAATACTGGGTGATCATACATAGAAACACCAGTTAGTTTCTTACCATTTTTCTCTGTAAGAGTTCCATGACCAGAAGGAAACTTTTCAAATAGATCATCCCAACTTTCAGGTTTCTTTGTGTTGAATTGTTTACATGGTCTAAATGTAATATGACCATTACCATACACATCATCATCATGTTCCATATGAGCAGTTCTTTTGTTTTTACCTATAAGATGTAAAGAGACATCCATTATGGATTTACCAGTAAGTGTTCCCTCACGTTTCATCTTTGGACAACCAGCTTTATAAAATCTTTCAATAGCAGTCGTAATAGTAATCATTTGTCTATTCTCAACTTCAGCTTTAGATATTCTCTGTTTCTGCTGTTTTGCAGTAATCTTTGGGGATTTAATCCATAACCCATTATCATCTGTATGGGTCTTCATGATTGCAACTACTTTAGTTTGACATTCTTTAACACCAAAGATACCCAATCTAAATTCACCTATGGTCCAGTTGTCAGACTTACCATCAAACCAGAACTGCTGATTAAAATACTTTTTCTTTGTTTTAATTCCTTGGCTTAATAGTAAACCTTTTACTCCAGAGTTAATAAATCTAGTCCTTATATTCTTCTTTCCTGAAGTAAAATCACTTTGAAATTTATTTATAGAATAGTCAGTAAACTTTAGTTCTGCTGTCTTTTGGGTGCTGTCAGTTCCTAGTCCAGTACCTAGTTTGTCATTAATCATTTAAGTAATACTCCTTTTTGTTTGGAGTGATCTGAACATATGAAAGAATTAAAAGCTAGGAAGCACTTACGTTTGGAGACACCTTGAGACACACCAAGTATTTAAAAAGTTATATCCCAAGCATGGACTGGCCAATGCTTTATACAGGTAATCCTTATAAGATTGTACCAGGTAATATCTTCTTCATGCACATGATCTTGATGGACTCTGATAATAATCTTGCGATGAATTTAGGTGAAACTTATTTAGTTACAGAAAATGGTAATGAGAGATTAGGGAAACAAAAATTGGATCTTGTGGTACTTTAGTGTCTATATTATATAAAAATTATGCCTTCATTTGATGTTATAAGTAAAATTAATTATCCAGAATTTGATAATGCTCTTGCCAATTGTTTAAGAGAAATTACTAACCGATATGATTTTAAAGGACTTAATATTTCGATTGAAAGAAAAGATAAGATAATCACTACACTAGCACCAGATGAATTAAAATTAAAACAAGTAAATGAATTACTACAAGTTCATCTTATAAGAAGAAAAGTTGACCCAAGGGTAATAACTGTTAAAAATTCCGAAAGTGCTACAGGCACAACTATCAGGCAAGTCAGTGAATTAAAAGAAGGTATTAGTCAAGAAAATGCTAAAAAAATTATTGCTGATATAAAAAAACTTAAACTTAAAATCCAAATTAAAATTCAAGGAGAAGAATTAAGAGCTGAAGGAAAAAAAAGAGATGATCTTCAAGAGGCAATATCTGCAATAGAAACAATTGATATTGGTCTCCCAATTGAATTTGTAAATTTTAGAGATTAATTTCATTAAAAAATATTAATGAATAATTATCTTCTATTTTTAATAACACTTTTTTGTTGGTCTCCTACTTGGTATTTAATCAAATTCCAATTAGGTTATGTAGATCCATTAGTGTCAGTTTTTTATAGATTTTTAATTGCAGCAATTATTATTTTTATCTACCTGATGATAAAAAAAAAGAATTTAAAATTTTCTATTAATTATCATATTTGGTTTTTATTTTTTGGAACTTGTCTTTATTCAGTTAATTATGTTTTCTTTTATTTATCTAACACATATTTGATTAGTGCATTTCCTGCTATTGTTTTTTCAACTGTTGTTATAATGAATATTTTAGGTGAGGCTTTTTACTTTAATAAAAAACCCTCTTTAAAAACTTTAATTGGTGCAACAATTGGAATGATTGGAATTATCATTATTTTTAATGATGAAATTTTTAATTTTAGTTTAGCAAAAGGTACTCACATAGGTTTATTTTTAGCACTAATAGGAACATTTTGCGCTTCAACAGGTAACATGGTTCATCAGAGAAATCTAAATAACAAATTTCCTTCACTACAAACAATTGCTTATGCAATGTTATATGGTTCTCTTGTTACTTTTTTAATTACTCAAATACGTGGTGCTGAACTACTGTTTGAATATAGTTTTAGTTATATAACATCCTTATTTTATTTATCGATTTTTGGATCAATCTTTGCTTTCATTTCATATCTAAAATTACTTGAAAAAGTTGGTCCTGGTCGAGCTGGATATGTTGGAGTTGTTATGCCAGTTCTTGCCTTGATAATTTCAACAATATTTGAAAAATTAGAATGGCAAATGGATTTAATAATTGGGCTTCCTATCTTAATAATTGGAGCCATTCTGGTTATCCATCAAAAAATAAAAGTTAATTAACCATTAAAAATTTTAGGAAACCAATCTTTACGCATCATATCACCAGACTTTAAATTAATACCATCAAATGGTGGTGACGTAGGTCCTCCTCTATCAATATATCTAACATCATCTCCTATAAATCTCATTGAGAATGCTCTACGTGATTTTGTAGTTTTGTTGCCACTTGATCCATGAACAATTTTAAAATTAAATAATACTGCATCACCTAAATTTAATTCTGGTATCAAGATATTATCTTTAAATTTATCTATATTAGGTAAATCCATAAAAGAACTACCATCTCTATACCATGATTGGTCATTAGACCATTTTGTTGGTCGAACTAACTTGGGCCACTTATGTGAACCCAATATAAGCTGAAGATTATTTTCTTTATCAACATTATCTAATGGTATCCAAAAACTTCCCGTATTATTTCCATCCAAACAATAATATGGCATATCTTGATGCCATGGAGTTTCTTTAAGTGTTTCGGATTCTTTCATAAAAATATGTTCATGGAAAATTTGTACTGATTTAGAAGAGGTGGCTTCTGCAACTATTTGTGCAGCTGGGGATTTAAAAATACAATCTTTAAATTCATTTATTCTTTCCCAATTACAATAATCTTCAAAAAATCTACCTTGATTATTATTAACATTTTCTTTTCCATGTTTACTTGGGTTATCTAAAACTTTTTTAAACCCTAACCTTAATGGCTCAATCCAATCTTTAAATATATCTTTAACAATTATTACTCCAAGATTTTGGTAATCTTCGATTTGTTTTTTTGAAAGATGCATTTTAAATTTTATTGAAAACTATATTTTTTCTCTAAATACTTTATTAAATTATGAATTAAAAAAGTCATAAATAGATAAATGCTACCCGCAACAATAAAAACTTCTATTGGTTTGAAAGTTGTTGAAATTATATATTTAGCAACACCTGTTAAATCCATCAATGTTACAGTGCTTGCTAATGATGTTCCTTTCATCATCAATATTATTTCATTTCCATAAGCAGGAAGAGATTGCCTTATGGCAATTGGAATTTGAATTTTATAAAAAATGATTTTATTTGATACACCTAAGCTTTTTCCAGCCTCAATAATACCTGGTTTAATTGTCTGAAATGCGGATCTAAGTATTTCAGATGTGTAAGCACCAGTATTTAAAGCAAAAGCAATAATTGCACACCAATAAGGTTCTTTTAAAATTACCCATAAAAATGTTGATCTTAAATACTCAATCTGACCTAGACCAAAATAAATAATAAAAATCTGAACTAAGAGTGGCGTTCCTCTAAATACATAAGAATAACCATATGCAAATTGATTAACAAAAACATTTTTGTTCATTCTTAAAATTGCAAAAAATAAACCAAGAAACATTCCAACTATTAAAGAAACAGATAGAAGCTTTAATGTAATTACAGTTGCACCAAGTAACTTTGGGAAACTAGTAATCATCAAATCAAAATCCATTAATACCCTCTACTGTATTTTACTTCTAATCTATTGATTAGCTTCATGCTTAAATATGTTAGCAACAAATATAAAACAGCTGCAAAAGAATAAAAGAACAACGGATCTCTAGTTGATCCTGCTGCAATATAAGACTGCCTCATGATTTCAACTAAACCTGTAACAGAAATAAGAGATGTGTCCTTTAAAGTAATTTGCCAGACATTGCTTAAATTTGGAATGGCTAGCCTTAACATTTGCGGTAAAATTATTTTATAAAATTTAGCAAATTTGCTTACTCCTAAAACTTTAGCAGCTTCAAACTGACCTTTGTCTATTGATTGAATGGCCCCTCTGAATACTTCAGTTGAATAAGCACCAGAGATAATACCGATTGCAACAGAACCTGTGATAAAAGCATTAATTTCAATATATTCAAAATATCCAAAAATGGATGCCACATACATAATTGCACCACTACCGCCAAAAAAAAATAAGTAAATTACTAAGAGTTCAGGAACACCACGTATAACTGTAGTGTAAAAATTACCAATTAAATTTAAAGATTTGTATTTAGATAACTTTAAAGGTGTGAATATTAATGCAAAAATAAAACCAACTAACATTGCTGTAACAGAGACAGCTATTGTCATTAGGGTTGCATAAAATAATTCATCACCCCAACCAGTTTTTCCAAATGCGAGAAGTTCCATATAGACTGGCGACTATATATTATAGTCGCCAAATCTGAAATTAATTACATAGATGCGTCGAAACCAAAGTGTTTAATAGCAAGTTTGCTAATAATTCCTTTTTTTCTAGCAGTATTAATTGCTTTATTGAAGTCTTTTAGAAGTTTAGCATCTCTTGTACCGATTGCATCATCTCCGCCTTGTCTAATACCAACACCAACACCATTTCCAAATGCACCACCTGAGAAAGTTGGTCCAACTAATGTTACTGGTTTTCCTGATTTGTCAGCATAGTCTGTAAATGCAACTGCTGCAGCTAATGCAACGTCACATCTTCCAGAAGTAAGGTCTAAGTTTACTTCATCTTGAGTTTTATAAGTTCTAACTTTTACACTTCCTACATCACCTGACTCTAAGAAATTTTGGTGAATTGTTCCTGTTTGAGTACAAACAGTTTTTCCAGCAAGTGCACTTGTTAAAGTTTTAAGAGCTTTTTTAACAGCAGATCCACCTAAAGTTAAATTAAGGCCTTCTGGTGTATCCATGCCCTCTAAACTCGAACCTTTCATAACAGCAAGTGATGCGACTTCATCAGCATAACCTTGTGAAAAAGTAATAGTTTTTTGTCTTTCAGCTGTAATTGACATTCCAGCCATAATCGCATCGAACTTTCTCATCAACAAAGCTGGAATCATTCCATCCCAATCTTGTTCAACAATAGTACATTCATGTTTCATGATTGCACAAAGTTCTTTTGCTAACTCAACCTC
>Ga0209360_1002517_pt1 | contig 10894 bp, 7 predicted proteins | sample SaaInlV_130m_DNA_3_FD_184651 | JGI IMG/M metagenome (GOLD analysis project Ga0209360, IMG submission 184651) | Marine microbial communities from expanding oxygen minimum zones in the Saanich Inlet - SI037_S3LV_130m_DNA (SPAdes) (version 2) | ecosystem: Environmental > Aquatic > Marine >... | reverse complement strand
AATCATATCTACTTAAAAAGGAAGGTCGATCCAAAAATTGCTTCTAAAATTTTAGCCTTAAAAATTCCTGGAATTAGTACTGAAAAAGACTATAGACGAACTTACCCAGACCAAGAAATATCTGCACATGTAGTCGGATTTTCTGGAAATGATGGTAATGGTCTGGAGGGTGTTGAATATAAGAAAAATGATTTTTTATCGGGTACACATGGGTATAAAAAGATTTTAATTGATGCAAGGAGAAGAGTAGTTGATAATCTAAGTGAAGTAAGTGTTCCAGTTGATGGGAAAGATGTTTATTTAACTATTGATAAACGCCTTCAACACATAGCCTTTCAATCCCTTAAAAAAACAATTAATGATTCTGAAGCAATTTCCGGTTCTGCCATTCTTATTGATTCTAAAACAGGCGAAATTTTAACAATGGTAAATTATCCATCATTTAACCCAAATGAAAGAATGAGGACGAGGAGTGCTTTTGTAAAGAATAGAGTCATTACTGATGCTTTTGAACCGGGTTCAACAATGAAACCAATTAGTATTGCAGCTGCTTTAGAAAAAAGGGTAGTAAACGTTAATACAAAAATAGATACAGGCAACGGGTTTTATAAAGTTGGACGAACGCAGATAACTGATACAAAGCCACATGGCGTCATATCTGTTAAAGAAATACTTCAAACATCATCAAATATTGGCGTTACTAAAATTGCTGAAAAGTTAAGCAAAAAATATTTATGGCAAACATACTCTAATTTTGGTATTGGTAATTTAACAGGGGCTAGCCTCCCAGGGGAATCGAAAGGCGTAATGCGTGACTATAGCTCATGGAAGGCACGAGATCATTTTAGTGCAAGTTATGGGTATTCAGTGAGTACAACAGTTGCTCAACTTGCCAGAGCTTATACGCCTTTTGCTAATAAAGGGGAGATAAAGAACTTAAGGCTATTTAGAAATGATCCAATAAAAATTGGACAGCGTGTTTTGTCTATAAGAACCTCAGAGGCTGTCTTAAAAATTATGGAATCTGTTACGGAAGAGGGAGGTACTGCAATTCAAGCATCAATCCCAGGCTATCGAGTTGCAGGAAAAACAGGAACTGCTAGACAGTTTGTTAAGGGAGTGGGGTATGGAAAGCCAGGAGAAAGAAAATATAATGCTTCGTTTGTTGGGCTTGCACCTGCCTCTAATCCGAAGTTTATAATGGCTATTACAATTGAAGACCCATCAAAAGGTTCTAATTATGGTGGAGTTGTAGCAGGTCCTGTTTTCAGGAGAGTAGTTTCAGAGGCACTAAAAATATACTCAATTCCTCAAGATGAAATAGAAATAAAAGATGAGATCGATAATGAAAAAAAAGAGATATGAAAAATGAATTAGAGATTTTTTTAGAGCAATTTGATAAGTTGACTCTAGATTCAAGACAAATTTCTAAAAATACAGTTTTTATTGCTTACCCTGGTATGAAATTTGATGGAAGAGACTTTATTGAGCAGGCAGTAAATAAAGGGGCAAAGGGCATTGTATTTGAATCCGAAAATTATAAAAAAAAATTAAATCTAAGTGTTCCTTCAATCGCGACCAAAGATCTTAAAAATAAACTTTCTTCAATTGCAGAAAAATTTTATGACTATCCATCAAAAAAATTATCAATTATTGGAATTACGGGGACTAATGGTAAAACAACATCTGCTTATTGGTTAACACAATGTTTAAATCATCTTGGGAGCAAAACAGCATTTATAGGTACCCTTGGATACGGAGATGCAGAAGATTTTAAAAAAACACAGAATACTACTCCAAGTGCAATAGATCTTCAGTATGTAATAAAAGATTTATACCAAAAAAAATATAAAAATATTGCAATGGAAGTCTCATCTCATGGAATAAATGAGAATAGAATAAATAATATTGATTTTAATGAAAGATTATTTACAAATCTCACTAGAGATCATCTGGATTACCATAAGACAATGAAAGCCTACTCAGATGTAAAAAGAAAATTTATGTTGGATGGCAACAATGCGAGCATCATAGTTAATATTGATGATAAAGTTGGGGAGTCAATTTTTAAAAAATCTACCTTACCAAGTAAAAAGAAAATAAGTTTCTCAATTCATAAAAAGTCAAAGATTCAAGCAACTGATATAAGTCAAAATAATAATAATTTAAAATTTAATCTTAGCTATTACAGAGAAACTTTTCCCATTACATTTAAATTAAGTGGTTATTTTAATGTCTATAACGTATTAGGTGTGGTTGGTTGTTTAAGTGCAAAAGGGTATGAAATAAAACAAATAATTGATAGCCTTAAGTGTATAAAAGTAGTTCCAGGGAGATCTGAATATATAAAAAGTAATGATGGTTTTCCATCAGTAATGATTGATTATGCTCATACAGATGATGCATTAGAAAATATTTTAAAAAGTGTGAAAAATAATGCATTTAGAAAAATACTATTAGTTTTTGGCGCTGGTGGAGGGAGGGATAAAGGGAAGAGGAAAGCAATGGCTAGAATTGCTGAGAAGTTCGCCGATCAATGCATCATTACAACCGATAACCCAAGAAATGAAAACCCAATGGATATCATTAAAGATATTAGTAGACACTTTAATAAAAAGCCGATAGAAATTATCGATAGAAAAGAAGCTATATGTAAGGCAATTGAAATAGCTAGTAAGGAAGACCTTGTGCTCATTGCGGGAAAGGGAAATGAGGAATTTCAAGAAATAGGGAGTCAAAAAAAATATTTTTCTGATAAAAAAGTGGTTGAAGAATTTTTAAAAGAAAGGAAATCAAAAAATTAATATATCTATTCAAGATATTTATAAAGCAGTGTTAGGTAAAAATCCTAAGTCTATAGAATTTCTCAATAGGAAATTTCATTCAATCAGCATTAATTCAAAAAAAATAAAAAAAAATGACATATTTGTTGCGATAAAAGGCCTGAATTATGACGGGCATGACTATATTAATGAAGCTTTTAAAAATGGCGCAATAGCGGCAATAATTTCTAATGAGAAAAAAGTTTCTAGTAATGCAATATTAGTAAACGATACTAAGAAATCATTAGCAGACATTGCCTCCTTTATTTTAAAGAAATTTAATCCATTTATAATTGGAATAACTGGAAGCAATGGCAAGACAACTACGAAGGAAATAATTAAATCCATATTAGATTCAAATTACGGCCAAAATAATGTCTTAGCCACGCATGGAAATTATAATAATGATATTGGACTTCCGCTTACTATCTTTAATTTAAATTCATCTCATAACCATATAGTTCTTGAAATGGGTATGAATCACGCTAATGAAATTAGTTATTTAGCTAATATTGCCCCCCCAAATTTAGCTGTAATTACAAATATTGGCGAAGCTCATATTGAAAATTTTAAAAATAGAGAAGCGATAGCAAGCGAAAAAAAAGATATTTTGCGAAATCTTCAAGCTAATGGAGTTGCAATACTCCCCAAAGAAAGTGAATTTTTTAATTTTTTAGCAATAGATTTGAAAAATATAAAAGTATTATCTTTCGGTATTGAAAAGGATGCTGATATCACTTGTGAATTTTTAAATAGTAAAAAAATTCTTATCAAAACTCCTAAATATGACCTTGAGATTAAACCTAAATTATTAGGGCATAATAATATTTCAAATATTTTAGCCGCCGTAGCATGTGCTTATCAGTTAAAAATAAACCCGATAAAAATTAAGCAAGGCATAGAAAATGTAAACCCTATTCCTGGACGATTAGAGCTTAAGGAGGGAAGACAAGGGACAGTAATAATAGATGATACATACAATGCAAACCCATCAGCCTTTCAATCAGCCATAGAAGTTCTTGATGGATTTCAAGGAAAAAAAATTTTAGTCATTGGAGATATGGCTGAACTAGGTGAAAATTCAAGAAAATATCATCAAGAGCTTTCCAGATTAATTAAAGAGACTAAAATAGACATTACATTAGGTGTAGGAAAATACGTCAAAGAAGTAATAACATTACTTGATGGAAAAAATACTTGGTTCAATAGTAAGGACGAGTTAGTTAAGTATTTATATTCTTGTATGAAAAATTCAACTATTCTTGTCAAGGGATCAAGGTCAATGAAGATGGAAGAGATTATAGAAAAATTAATAAAGTAGTTGAGAAAGTAAATTATGTTATACGAATTTTTAAAATGGCTATCAAATGATTATACGATGTTGAATATATTCAACTATCTATCCTTACGTGCAGTTTTATCCGTAATTACGGCGCTAATAATTTCATTTATATTTGGAGGTTGGTATATAAAAAAATTAGGTGACTATAGTTTTGGGCAATATGTTAGAGCAAATGGCCCCACCACACATATAAAAAAAATGGGCACACCCACAATGGGTGGGGGATTAATTTTAATATCAATTTTAGTGTCAACATTATTATGGGCAGATCTTTCGAATACATATATATGGCTTATGATTTTCGTAACAACATCGTTTGGTGCGATTGGCCTGGTTGATGACTACAGTAAAATAAAACATAAAAATTCTGACGGAATGTCGGCACTAACCAAATACTTTTTACAGTCAATTGTTGCGATCGTTGTCGCCTTGTACCTTTTCTTAAATGCAAATACCGCCCAAGAGACTTCTCTGCTGGTTCCATTTATTAAGGATTTGAGTATACCGTTAGGCTTTATTGGATTTACAGCTTTGACTTATTTGGTCGTAGTGGGCAGTAGTAATGCCGTTAACTTAACAGATGGGTTAGATGGGTTAGCAATCATGCCAGCTGTAATGATCATTAGTGCCCTAGGTATCTTTGCTTATTTAGGGGGTAATGTTATTTTCTCGGATTATTTAGATATACCCTATATTAAAGGTGCCGGTGAACTAGTTATTTATTGTGCAGCCCTTTCGGGTGCCGGTCTCGGTTTTCTTTGGTTTAATGCATACCCTGCAGAGGTATTTATGGGAGATCTTGGTTCTCTATCTATTGGTGCTGCAATGGGGACAATTGCAGTTATTGTCCGACAAGAAATTGTCTTGGTAATTATGGCAGGTATTTTTGTAGTAGAAACAATTTCGGTCATGCTTCAAGTTTCTTACTTTAGATATTCAAAGAAAAAATATGGCAAAGGAAGAAGAATTTTTTTGATGGCGCCATTGCATCACCACTTTGAAAAAAAAGGGTGGAAAGAAACACAAGTTGTCGTTAGATTCTGGATCATAACAATGGTGCTTGTTCTTATTGGTCTTGCAAGCCTTAAAATTCGTTAATGGAAATAAAAAAAAAATCAGAAGTCTCAGCACTCGAAGAAATTAAGCATATTTTAGTTGTAGGTTTAGGAAAATCAGGCTTATCTTGTGTTGATTATTTAACAAAGCAAATAAAATTCAAAAAAAAATTATTTAAAATTAGCGTCTATGACAAAAACAAAACAGTAAAAGAACAACGGAGTTTATTAAAAGAATTAGATGTTAAAGATGTTTATACAGGGGATATAAAATTTGAATTTATAGATAAAAAGTCTCATATATTTTTAAGTCCTGGAGTCAGCCCAACCGAAGTAAATAAATTTAATCAAAAATTTAGTATTATCAATGATATCTCATTATTTCTTGAACATTTGTCCAATAATTCAAATAATTTGAAAGTCATTGGTATCACAGGAACAAATGGAAAGACAACTACCTGTTTATTTCTGGAGCATTTATTAATAAAGGCTGGTTACAACGCTAAGGCATCTGGAAATATTGGCAATTCGCCTTTAGATTTAATCGGCAAGCTAGAAAGTCTTGAGGTTGTAGTTCTTGAAATTTCAAGTTTTCAATTAAACCCCTTTAAAAAAAATGGATTTCCAGGCAAGAAAATTGATGTAGGAGTTTTTCTTAATTTTACTGAAGATCATTTAGATATGCATGTCAGCATAGATGATTACCTAAAATCAAAATTAGCCTTATTAAAATCAAGCAAAAGGCAAGTTATTAATGGAACATTACTGAAAAAAGTACCTGAGCGGTTTAAAGATATAACATTCATGCATAGTGATGGAGGCGATATAAAGACTGAGTTTTCAGAGAAAATATCACAAGAAAAATATATTATTTGTACTATTGAAGATAGTAAATTTATTATTAATAATAATGATTTTGAGGTGTGTATTAAAGAATCTAAATTGTTAGGTAATCATAATGAATTAAATATTGCTGCAGCATTTGCAGCATTTAGGTGTCTGGATATATCTTTTTCAAATTATCAAGATGTTATAAAGAGCTTTAATAGCGCCCCTCACCGTATTGAATGGATTAGGGATGTAAATGGCATTAAATTTTATAACGACTCTAAAGCTACGAACGTGGCATCAACTATTGCAGCATTACAATTTTTTAAGGATAAAAATATTTTTTTAATTGCTGGAGGTGATAGCAAACGATTATCTATTGAACCATTAAAAAAATATTTAAATAAAAATGTATCCCATCTATTTTTAATTGGAAAAGACGCTTTAGTAATTAAGAAAATATTTGCAAAACTAAACAATCTAAAAATTTCTGTATGCAATGATTTGGCTGATGCAGTAACTGAAGCATTTGGTCACGCTACTGTTGGAGATATTATTCTGCTATCCCCATCTTGCTCAAGTCAAGATATGTACAGAAATTATATTGAACGGGGTGAGCACTTTAACAAAATAGTACGCTCATTAAAAAATTGAAAATATTTTCAGCACAAACTAATTATAATTTACCAATCTACGATTATCATCTGGTATGGGCCTCACTTCTTCTATTAGGTACTGGACTTGTTATGGTTTATTCCTCGTCAGTTGACATATCAGCAAGTAGTAAAGCACTCAACTTTAATAGTTACCATTACTTAATAAGGCAGTCGATATATATATTAATAGGTTTTATCTTTGGATATATTGCATTCTTGATACCCCTATATTTTTGGCAGAAAATTGCTCCCATTTTATTTATATCTGGATTGATCTTATTAGTTTTAGTGCTGGTGCCTGGAGTTGGTAAGGAGGTGAACGGAAGTAGAAGGTGGATATCATTGATTATCATTAATTTTCAACCTTCTGAGCTTGTGAAGCTTTTTACTGTAATGTACGCCTCAGATTATGTCTTAAGAAAATCGAAACAAATGAGGACCATAGTGAAAGGTTTTTTACCGATGTTAGGAATAATTGTACTTACAGGATTCCTTCTTCTTTTAGAGCCTGATTTTGGTGCATTTACTGTAATAACAGTAATAGCGATGGGGCTTCTTTTTTTAGGGGGGCTTACATATAAAATATTTTTTAGTTTATTGTTTTTTGCACCAATAAGTATCTACTACCTTATTACGTTGCAGCCATATAGGCTCGATAGAATTATTGGATTTTTAGATCCATGGGATGACCCACTAGGTAAAAGTTACCAATTGACGCATTCATTAATGGCGTTTGGTAGAGGTGAATTTTTTGGTTCAGGACTAGGAGCAAGCGTCGAAAAATTACAATATTTACCAGAGGCGCACACTGACTTTATACTGGCAGTCATAGGTGAAGAATTTGGTTTGTTGGGAGTCTCTATAATAATATTATTATTCGCATTTCTAGTTGTTAGGATGTTTGGAATTGCTAAAGAATCTATCCAAAATAAGAAGCCATTTTCTGCATTAATGGCACAAGGTATTGGGTTATGGTTTGGGATACAGGGCATAATTAATATGGGAGTAAATTTAGGGCTTTTTCCTACAAAAGGGCTGACTCTTCCGCTCTTGTCATATGGGGGAACGGGTATTTTGATAAACATGATTGCAATTGCGATTGTACTTAAAATTGATTTTGAGAATAGAAGAAATATGCGAGGGCAATTTTATTAAAAAAGTAAATATTACAATTGCTGCAGCAGGAACTGGGGGGCACATAAACCCTGGTATCGCTATTGCAGATACCCTTCAAATAGATGGATATAATATTTCATGGCTTGGAACCCCGAAGGGGATGGAGAATAAGTTAATAGACAAAAAAAAATTTCAATTTTTTGCATTATCAATTTCCGGTATACGTAATAAAGGTTTATTAAAACTAATACAGTTACCCTTTATAGTGACAATCTCGACAATTCAGGCGGTAAAGGCACTTAAAGTTACAAAGACAAAATTATTGATTGTTATGGGGGGTTATGTTTCCTTGCCAGCAGCATTGGCGGCTAGAATTTTAAACATAAAACTTATTGTGCACGAACAAAATTCAATACCTGGCTTAACAAATAAAATTTTATCTTTCATCTCTAATCAAAACTTTTCAGCTTTTCCAAATAGTTTAAGAAAATCAAAAATTATAGGTAACCCTATAAGGAAAGAGATAGAACAGGTAAGAAATCCAAAAAAAAGATTTTTAAATAGAAAGGGCCCTTTGAGGATCCTTATTTTTGGAGGAAGCCTGGGGTCAAAAGCGTTCAATCAGGTCTTACCATCTATGTTTAAAAAAATAAACGGCAAGAATAAACTATCGATTATTCATCAATCTGGTGAAAAAATGTTTGAATTATTAAAAGAAAGCTATGAGGGCGCAGACTTCAAAGTTGAAACCAGAAAGTATATTTTTGATATGGAAAAAAAGTATAATTGGGCAGATATTGTGATTGCAAGGTCAGGCGCATTAACAGTTTCAGAGTTGATTGCTTCTGGAAGCCCCAGTATATTGATTCCCTATCCATTTGCTGTTGATGACCACCAATTTTTTAATGCAAAAATTCTCAAGGACGCAGGTGCTGCAGAAATTGTTAGAGAAAAAGACCTAGAGGAAAAATTAGTATTACATTTGGTAAAGTTAGACAGAAAAAAATGTGAAAATATGGCACTAAAAGCAAAAGAATTGCACAGTTATGATGCATGTGCCGAGGTTCTAAAGGTATGTAATACATTACTTAAATGAAAAATAAAATTAAAAGAATACACTTTATAGGAATTGGTGGATCAGGCATGAGTGGTATTGCAGAAGTGATGCAAACACTGGGCTTCACTGTAAGTGGATCTGATTTGGTAATTTCAGATACAATAAAATCACTAAAGAAATTAGGTATCAAAGTTTACTCTCAACATAGTAAAGCAAATATAAAAAAAGTCGATACGATCGTATTTTCAAATGCAATTTCTAGAAATAACCCTGAATTAATAGAAGCGAAAAAAAATAAAATACCAATGATCTCAAGGGCTGAGATGTTATCTGAATTAATGCGTTTTAAAAGGGGAATTGCAGTTGCAGGAACGCATGGAAAAACAACAACTACAAGTTTAATAGCCTCAATATTAACCGAAGCTAAAATTGACCCAACTTATGTTATTGGTGGAAGATTAAATTCCATGCTTAGGAATGCAAAGCTTGGTAAGAGTGATGTAATCATTGTTGAAGCTGATGAATCAGATGCATCATTTCTTCACCTAAACCCAATTAACACCGTCGTCACAAATATAGATAAGGATCACCTTGAAAACTATCATGGTGATTTTGAAATGCTAAAACAAACATATATAGATTTTATTCACCAAGCACCATTTTATGAGAATATTTTTTTATGTATTGACGATAAAATTTTAAAATCAGTAATACCTAAAATTTTAAGACCAATAGTGACCTACGGCATATCTAAAGAGGCACAAATTAGAGCAATAGATATCACTCATGAAGGCAGAAAAGTAAAATTTAAAGTAATTGATAATAAATATACAAAAAAAAGATTTACGGTCTCAATAAATTTTCCTGGAGAACACTTTGTTAGAAATACTCTTGCTGCAATTGCTGTAGCACTTGAGTATCAAGTATCCATAAAAGATATAAAAAATGCATTAAGCAAATTTGATGGTGTGGGAAGAAGATATGATGTATATAAAAATATTTGTAAGAACAAAAAAAATCTTACTGTTATAGATGACTATGGGCACCACCCCACTGAAATTGAAGCGGTAATTAAGGCAACAAAAAAAGCATTTCCTAGGCGTGAAATAAATTTAGTTTTCCAACCACATCGATATACCCGGACAAGAGATTGTTTTGATGAATTAGTTAGAGTCCTTCAGCTGCCGAATAAAACCTTTTTATTTGATATTTATTCTGCAGGAGAGTCAGAAATAAACCAAATCTCATCTCAAAATATAATAAAAAAAATAAAACAAAAAAAAGGAACATACCTGAATAATTTTGCTGATGCAGAAAAGGCAATTTTAAAAAAAATTAATACTAATTCAATCGTCCTTATCATGGGGGCAGGAAATATTTCTGAATTCGTTAAGTCCTTTGTAGAAGATTAAGATGGAAACGAATAAGGTATATAAGAATGTGAGCCTAACAAAATTTAATAGCTGGAAGGTGGGTGGTAAAGCAGAAAACTTTGTAATCTGCTCTGATATTAACTTCTTGTGTCAATTAATTAAGAATAAAAAGGTACAAAGGCCAATAAAATTTATTGGGTTGGGGTCAAATATTCTTGTTAGAGATAATGGGGTCAAAGGGACAACTATCGTAATGCATAAAGGTTTGAATAACTTTTTTAAAGAGGAGGAATTGTTTTATTCTGAGGCTGGGTTAAGTTGCTCTAAATTTTCAAAATTGATAGCTAAAGAAGGGCATATCGGTTCAGCTTTTCTATCAGGCATTCCAGGAACAATTGGTGGAGCATTGGCAATGAATGCGGGGTGTTATGGATCTGAAATATGGGGTTTTGTTAAAAAAGTAAAGATGATAAATGCTGATGGAGATCTAATTGAGAGGAATCCAAACGATTTTAAAGTGGGATATAGGAAAATTAAAAAGAAGAACGAGGCAGAGAATTTTGTTGGCGCTTGGTTCTTTTTTCCAAAAGGAAAAAAATTAGAAGCTGAGGAGAGTATAAGGAAATTATTGTCTCATAGAAAAAG
>Ga0209360_1002507_pt1 | contig 10911 bp, 12 predicted proteins | sample SaaInlV_130m_DNA_3_FD_184651 | JGI IMG/M metagenome (GOLD analysis project Ga0209360, IMG submission 184651) | Marine microbial communities from expanding oxygen minimum zones in the Saanich Inlet - SI037_S3LV_130m_DNA (SPAdes) (version 2) | ecosystem: Environmental > Aquatic > Marine >... | reverse complement strand
AGCTTTGGTTCGTGAGGTTAGTGAGTTGCTGCGCCAAGGAAGTGAGGCAAAAAAGAGTCTGTAACGTTCACTAGCCTTTGATAGGCGGTAACATGACCCCCGCCTTTCCCATGCTGACAAGCAGAAGCGTTTACGGTGTTAGTGGGGTGTTGGGAATGAAACACACGTACACTCTTGGGTAAGTTTCATGGGCAATGCATTACAATTTAGAAAGGCAACAGAAGACGACTGTACAGAACTGGCGCTAATTCGGGATATAGCAGGTAGAAGGATGCCATCTTACCTTTGGAGTCAAGAAGTGGGGCAAGGGCAATCTTATTTTGAGTATGGCAGAGAAACAATTAGAACCGATGTCAATAGCAATGCTTATTTTAAAAACTGGCTGGTTGCAGAATCTCAATTTAAATTTGTAGGCGCGTTTTTTGGATTTTCCTTGGATGACCCCTACCCAGATATTGACCTTGATGCTGTGCCAGAATGTTTTCGGCCCTGTGTAGAACTTGAAAGAGTAGCTAGTGGATGTTGGTTGCTACAGGCAATTGCCATATTGCCGCAATATCGGGGGAAAGGATTAGCCCGACAACTTTTAGGCAAAGCGGAAAGTGTAGCTAAGGATTCTGGTACAAATAAGATCGCTTTGCAGGTGGAGGAGGTAAACGAAATTGCTTTCAAAACGTATCAGAGAAATGGCTACGTCGAAGTGGATCGTAGGCCATATGTCCACTTCCCTGGTTCCGAAGACACTGGCGACGTTGTCCTAATGTGGAAGAAATTGAATTAAATTAGTGTTAGTTCACTTGGTGAAATATTCTAGAAAGGTTTGCAGTGTTAGTGAGATGTTGAGAGCGAAGAGAATGGACAAAGCCTTTCAAATCGTAGAAAACGCAAACGCACTGCTGGATGAAACCAACAGACTAAAAAAACAGTGGTATGCATCTAAAGAGTCCATTGAATCAGCCAAGCAGATGAGAATTACTGCACAAGGCTATATAGACTCAATGGAGGCTACTCAGAAGGCGTTATCTAACTGTGTGATTGAGTTATTTAACATGACCAGACCACCAGAGGTTGAATTGGGCAAGATCAAAGGACTGGTTAAGACGATGGGGTTGGATAAGTTACTGGATAAGGCTGAATCAAAATAAGATGACCTTTGCCTGTTGATGGAGTACCGCCACAATGGGTGGGCAGGTTCATACCCTCCCCATTACCCCCCCCTTCAAATCAGTGTTAAGATCAGTCTTATCAATAATAATAAAGATATACCCCATGAATCGCTTTACTCCTGTCGTTGCTGGTCTGCTTCTTTTAGGCACTTATCCCATCTCAGCAGAGGATGTATCCGTAGAAGATGTTGTTAAGCCTGATATAAGGGCCATAGGCCAGACCCAAGGCGCTGGAGTGCCTAATGCCATAGGTGCGGGGGCTTTTGTACCTCTTCACACCACCTCTAATGCCGTCACTTATGTGGATGTGGAGGCCAAAGCCCATCTGGATGACAGATCAGGCGACAGCAGTATTATCAACACGGATGTGGCAGGGACTACGCTTTCTACTTCCACCCGCGTAGGTTACCGCTGGCTTAATGATGTAGGAGACTGGATGTACGGGGTGTATGCAGGATATGACACCAGAGAGTTAAAAGCAGGGCCAGTTGATACCACTGTTACCGTCACTGACCCCAGAACCGTTCACTTCCAGCAGGTTGCGGTAGGCGCAGAGGCGGCTTCCAACCAATGGAGTCTTCATGCCTATGTCCTGATGCCTACAGGGACAACCGAGAAGCAACTTAACAGCCACTACCAAGCCGGTGCGCTGGATACGCTAGGTGTGGATGCGGGTTACCAGATCAACGAAAAAACTAAAGCCACGGTAGGTTATTACCATCAAAATGGTGATGTCGGGGAGACCGATGGTTCAGGTGTCACAACTGGACTTTCCTACGACATCAATCAAAGCCTCACGGCAGGAGTCAAAGTCTCCTATGACGATGCTTTTGAAACCCGTGTCATGGCGACCGTCAACTACACCTTTGGCAATCTCATCCAAGGTGATGAAGAAGAAAAAGAGGCCAGAGTGAATTGGCTGATGAATGCCTTGAGTGCATCACCTGAGCAAAGGGATGTGCGGGTGCATGATGGCCCAATCCTTTGGAAAATTACTATGACTCCTGAAGGACAGCGGGTGATGATGGCCATAGACAACCAAATTTATGGCCGTTGCGATCCTCCTCCGCAGCCTGAATGTATTCACAGCGATAGTAAATGTGTTGACATGTACGGATGGGAGGCTCCGTGTCCACCTTACGGTTATTCCACGTGCTACGACGATCTCTTCCCCTGCCCGTCGTAAATAAATGATTGACCACAACGGACTCATTGAAAAAACCAATACCATACTCCACACAGTACATAGAACGCCTCTTTACGCTACAGCGTATACCTACGCTAAACCCTCTCTTTACCCCTCCGATGTGACCCCCATCACATTCAAAAGTTGAGCCACCACCCTAACAGCGGTATTCTTGGGCCATAACCCAAGGAGAATTCTATGAGCGACTTTCAATCATTCCGTGATGCTGTTCTAGAAGATGACGATCTTCAAGAACAAGTTATATCCATCGTCAATACAGCAACTTCCAATGGGTCAGGGATGGGTGATGGCATAGCCACCCTTGCGAAGACTCATGGCTTTACCATTACATCAGATGAGGTCTATGCCCATCAGGACTTCCTGGGACAAGATGGTGACTTGACGGACTTTGAACTGGAGTTAATTAGTGGGGGTCAGGGAACTGATCAGGGCTGCTAACCCCATTGATTCCAACCGCTTAACCAAATCCTCAGCCCTAAGATGCGTATAGCGCAGTAGATTCCCTTATAAACAGTTCTATAATTTAACGACATATCAGATTAACGATATATCAGAAGACCATTGATAGATCAGTAAAAGATCATAGGAGATATAGATCATGAACCGTTTCACTCCTGTTGTTGCAAGCCTTCTTCTTCTAGGCGCTTATCCTATATCCGCACAGGATATTTCTGTAGAAGATACCGTTAACTTTGATCTAAGGGCCATCGGCCAGACCCAAGGCGCTGGCGTTCCCAATGCTGTCGGTTTAGGCGCTTTTGTTCCGCTGCATAAAACCTCCAATGCGGTCACCTATGTCGATATAGAAGTCAAAGGTAATGTGGCTGACCGATCAGGGGATAGCAGTATCATCAATACCGAAGTCGCCGGCACCACGCCTTCTTCTTCTACCCGTCTGGGTTATCGACGGTTAAATGAATCAGGCCAGATGTATGGCGTCTATGCAGGCTATGACACTAGAGAATTAAAAGCAGGACCAGTGGATACCACTGTAGTGGTCACTGACCCCAGAACCGTTGACTTCCAGCAGGCGGCAGTCGGTGCTGAGTTTGTCTCCAACCAATGCCGCTTTGATGTGTATGCCCTGATTCCTACAGGGGCTACCGAACAGATACTTAACAGTCATTACCTAGTTGGTGCGCTGGATACCTATGGGGCAGATGTCGGCTACCAGATCAATGACAAAACCAAAGTCTCAGTGGGTTACTACTATCAGCACGGAGATTTAAACGAGGCGGATGGAGGTGGCGTCTCAACGGGTCTTAACTATGACATTACCAATAACCTTACCGCTGGCCTTAAAGTCTCCTATGACGATGCTTTTGACACCCGTGTCATGGCGACCATCAACTGGTCACTTGCTGATCTTTTAAAAGGAGATGAAGATGAAAAAGAGAGAACCACAAACATGTTGATGAGCGCGATGAGCGCAACTTCGGGTAATAGAGATGTGCGACTCCACGACGGGTTTTTCGGTGATATTGCGAATTGGTTCGCGGGAGCTGGCGCGTCAATCGCGCAATTTGGCTGCACATTTATATCGCTAGAGTGTTGGACACGGGAGTGCTTCTGCAATAGTTGTGCATTAACCGAGCCCATGATGGGTATGTGCGCAGCGTGGCCCAGTGGCCCTGAACCAACCAGCAAACCAGCTAATTGGCCGACTGGCGCGTGTTGGCCGACAGCAATAAATGGGGGTTGCTATTGAAGGCAGCAGGTAGACCCAGTAGCAAAGAGCGCTCACAACGTAGCAGCGCATAGGTAGGGCGGTATACCCAACAGATTCAGGTCACCCCCCGTCATCAACTGGGGGTGGTGGCTTCAAGGGATGTCCAGGCGCTTTATGATGTAGATGTAATAGTGTCCTAAGCCATGTTATCCCAGCCTCCCCACCAAATCCTCAGCCCTTAGATGCGTATAGCGCATCAGCCTCTAAGCACACAACCGGTGTACGGTCTGATAGATCGGCTCGGTTACCAGTAACTACACCTATTTATCCATTTAGGCCACTGTGGCGCATCAACAGGGGCAATACCCCCAAAACCCAAAAGCAGGCCACGAGGATCGCCCATTTGAAACGATGAGTTTCAGAAACACCTGTTTTTATAGTCTAAAACGCATCTGGCACCGGGAAAATCCAAGGCCCCTAAAACACTGTAATAGTAGTGTTTGTCAGATTGACCCGGTTTGCGGGTGTGCTGATGTAATAGTGAGTAGTGTCATCTTGTTGCATAGGCGGAAAAAGGCGTACTATTTAGGACAGGACTGATACCCAGCGCGACTTCCCCGGGCCGGAAACAAGTGTTGCAAAGTCTCTAGGAGGGAATATGTCACAACTCTCAGTTCGGCTTTTGTTTTCCGTAATACTCTGCCTTGTGGTGGCATCCGCGCCGGCTTATGCCCTGTGCAACAAACGCTTCAGTTTCAAACTGCGTGTTCCGACACCCGCAGCTAAAGTTAATGTTGCGAAGATACAGGCTAACATGGTCGACCATGGGACATACAGTTCAACCAATAACTTCAGAACGGTCTTTGGGTGGAGGCACCCCGGTGGACTCACTTGGCCAGCGCACAACAGGTTGTCATTTATCCGCGCGAATAGCCGTTATCGCTCCCCGAGGTACTGGGAAGTATGGGAAGTTTTGCCTCAGAGTATGGTTAACCCGGTGATGAGGCATGGCCAGAGCTGGCGCAAATTTGTTTTTCCGCTGCGGGGAAGTTGCGCCTGGAAACGTCAGTACTGGATCGGACTTCGCTACCAAGAATTCTGGGATGTCGCGTACAAGCAAGGGAATAAGTATCACGTCTGGCGGGCGAAACCCATGACTCCTTTATATTTCAGAGTCGGATTCCCAGGAAACAATGGAGATGTCTATACGCGTCAAAGTTACCCGAGACGGACGTACATCCAGCATCCAAGCGGTTATAACGTTCTTTATGACCAGTCTCTTAAGGTCGACTGTCGTTTCTTAAGGCGTTCTGGAAGTGCCTCTCGTAGCAGGGTTGCATTTTGCTATTAGTAGCAAGAGTCAAACAGACCTATAAGCACAGATTAAAGGGCTTAAAGGTCAGTTAAACCTCTACAGATTGGGGATGGTGGTTGTTGCTATTGGTTTGGCTGTGGTGTTGTTTGGTAGGTAGAACGCCTCTCTACGCAACGGCGTGTACCTTACCTACGCTGACTCCTGTCTCTAGCGGCTCGCATTAGGTTCCATTCAGTAGTAGGCGTATGATCTGCGGATGAACCGAATCCTTATTCTGTTGGTGTTAATGCTGAGTGGCCCAGTGATGGCGGACTCCTATTTTTGTGACTCTTCCATCCGCGCTAGAACTCTTAATGTGACTTGGACGGAATGTCCGAGACATCGTTGGCGACACTACGTAACGGGGTTGTACGTCGGAAAAATCATGGACGGCGAGTTCCATGGCCAAGGCACCTACACATGGGAAGATGGCAGTGTCTATATCGGCTGGTGGAAAGACGGCGAGATGCACGGCCAAGGTACTCTTACCTTCCCCAATGGAGACGAGTACGGTGGTGACTGGAGTAATGACCAACTGTTCAAAGGAATTGTTCGCACCGATGCACAGAACTGTCTACTCCGATTAAGTAGCAACTATTACCTTCCTCACGAAGACTCCTGTTTTGAAAGTTCAGGGCGCTGTTGCAAACGCAGCAGTCAAGAGACTGAAGAATAGGGATGAAAGCAGAAACCTTTACGGTGTTAGTGGGGTGTTGGGAGTGAGTGATGGCTGATTGGAGTCAAGAGGAACTTCAGTCAATCGTCTCCGACTATATGGAGATGCTGGATTCAGAACTTCGGGGTCAAAAATACAGAAAAGCGGATCACAGAAGAAACCTTCTTCCCAAACTCAATGCTAGAACTGAAGGTTCAGTAGAGTTTAAGCACCAAAACATCAGCGCTGTGCTACAAGAAGCAGGGCTTCAGTGGATTAAGGGATATCGCCCTGCGAGCAATTACCAACAAGCCTTAAATAGAGTTGTGCTTGATGTCGTCAGTAAACAATCATTTTCGATTCCTCAGGCGAGAACAGAACTATCCCAAATTCCTGAAGGTATAACTCGCGAGCATTTGCTTCAGGCGATTCAGGAGTTTGAGAGCGGTGTCGATCATAGATTCGGTCCTTCAAGTACCTATGACGTGTTCCATGACGGAAAACGTTTCCCGCCCAAAGCCATCGTCGGCTTAGCGGCTAAGTTCGTTATCGGCAATAAACTTCAACCGGAAGATTTTGGCGGCGGACTAGAAACCAAATGCTTTCGTGTGCTTGAGGCTAACGGGTTCAGGATAGTCCGTAAAAAAGATAGCGTCCCGCGACCACTTACCCGAGATCAACTTATTGAGGATTTAAATAGGTTCGAGGGTGATCCCAGTGGCACTACTGAGACGGCGACACGAAAGGAGCAGGATAGTTTCCGTCGGTACTTGATCGGAACTAGTGAAGAAGCCAAATGCGCTCTTTGTGGCCAGATAGTTCGATCTGATCTCTTGATTACTGCTCATATCAAGAAAAGGACAAACTGTTCCGCCGAAGAAAAAAAGAACCCGGATGTAGTGATGCTTGCCTGTAAGTTTGGTTGCGATGATTTGTGCGAGAAACACTATATCTTTGTAGACAACGAAGGGATTATCCGTAGAGATAAGTCAAAACAAATCACAGAGGTTATGGAATCCCACATCAGTCGGTTAGATGGAAAGAAATGCGATATCTGGTCATCAGCCAACAAAGCATTTTTTGATGCACACAGAAATCCAGACAAGAAATAACCTCAAGCAACAGCGTGTACCTTTGTGGAAATACACCATGACCGATCAAGATACACTCCTTGAACTTTACAACCGAGGCATCTCGGCTCATAGCCTCCTTAGATCGTATGTCGCAGATCAACACGGTGACAATCCATACATTGAATTTTCACGTCTACAAATCGAACGGGAGGAAAGGTATCTTCCGGAGCAGTATCAACCCTTTCCTGAGGACGCGGAGAAAGAACTTTTAGAGTTGGGTCTGATTCTCGACGCCCTCAAGGACGCAGAATCCAAGGTTATGGAGGCGTTAACGAGCGGTCAGGTTCTAGGTCTTGGGTTTACTAACCCACATGAGAAGATTCCATACTGCGTATCTTCGCACCAATGGCACTTCCTTACCGTTGATTTCGATAAAGGAACAGCCGTCAGTCAGGAGTTAGGTTACGTAGGTCTTCAATTCTTAAACCAAGATCAACTCAGTGATGCGGACTTTGAAATCCTGAACCGCACCCAACTTTCTCCTGATGATAATACCCGGCCTGATACTGAACTAGCCAAGTCAGATACTTCAGACCCGTTAGATGTATTTCGTCAAATGGAGAATCTTGGCTGGCATGAGGTGTCTATCTCATTAGTAGCAGGAGACCTCGCAGAGATTTCGGCTAGGGGCAAAGTAAAGCGGGTGAGTTATGCCCATATGGGGCTTGTCGATAAACGAATCGATAAGGGCATCCTCAACCGACAAGGAACCACGTTCTTGGGCATCGCTTTCCAGGAGAGAAGTAAAGATAGTCAGTACAAGAAACATGTATCGAGGTTACGAGGTCAATTAAAGAGTCTCTTCGGCATTAATAAAAACCCATTTCATCCCAGCAGTTTCCCGAATCTGCACTTTCCGATTTTTGAGTTAAACGACTATCGAGACAAAGCAGATCAACGAGCGAAAAAGCGAGCAAGTTGGCGGACGGTGTCCTACGACGATGAAAATATCCAGCATCAGATGCAGGGAAGCCTCTCTGGGAGTTTAGAAGGTCACCAAGAAGAGTATCCAGTTGACCCCGACTTCGATGAAGGGGATGAAGCCGATGAATTCCTAAAGAATAGATGAACAGTCAGATCTGAATTGTCAAAATCCCTTTCTGACAGATTGCATTCTGTCAGGTTTTTTTAACCCGCCTTTTGGCGGGTTTTTTTTATGCGCTGTGCAATTTGTCACTGGGAACAGGTGATTTGTCACGCCTACCACTTGAGGGCGGGCAATTTCGCGCGCTCCGCGAAGGCGAGTATTTCGCTAGGAGTTTTGTTATGTCTACAAGTGACAAAAATGTTTCTGCAGCAGTAAGTATTGACGAGAGTATCGAGTGTCCTCGATTTGATGGTTGTTCTGCCCCTATCTGTCCTATAGACCCTAAGTGGGCCGAAAGAGGATGCCGTAAGGGTGAGGCAGTGTGCTTTTACTTGAGGCGCCATGCCAAAAACCCGCTACAAGGCGCAAATACGGGGAGCGTACCGGAGGGATTAGCGCAAAGGGTAGTCCAGGCCTTTCCTAAGATATGTGCCCGCTACGCTCCTTTAAAAACCAGTCTCAAAAGGGCCGCGCTGTCTCGGCCTAAGGGGTTTTTCCTGGGAGAAGGACAATGAGAGAAACTATTCAAGAACCCCCAAAAGAAGAACTTGATCTCGTTTACATCTGTGACGTTAAGTCCAAACCCATTGACTGGCTGTGGCCTGGTTATCTTGCCAAAGGAAAGTTATCTCTGGTGGTAGGGCATCCAGGGCAGGGTAAATCAACGCTGACCGCCTCAATCGCGGCCATTGTCTCCTCGGGAGGCGTGTGGCCTGTGAGTGAAGCGCCAGTGCCCGCCGGTGATGTGGTTATCCTCTCGGCAGAAGACGATATTGCAGATACCCTGCGACCGCGTCTTGAAGCCGCAGGCGCTGATATCGAAAGAGTTCGGGTGCTTAAAGGCGTTAAAAGAGCGAGCCGCACGCATTCTTTTAGTTTGGTTAAAGATATCGAGCGACTCAGAGGATTATCAGCAGACCTTCTCATTATTGATCCGATCAGTTCTTACCTTGACGGGATCGATACCCACAAAAATGCGGAGGTCCGATCTACCTTAGAGCCACTTTGTCTGATGGCTGAGCAACAAAACATGGCGATCCTGGGGGTATCGCACCTCAATAAGGCAGAAAAACTGGACACGATCAGCAGGGTGAGCGGCAGTATGGCTTTTGTAGCAGTTGCACGGGCCGTGCATATCGTTCTCCCTGATGAAAACGTCGCAGAAAGACGTTTTTTCCATCCGATAAAAAACAATATCGGTCCCGATGGCCAAGGCTTGGCTTTTTCAATCGAACCTCGTTGCCTTGATAACGATATCCAGACCTCTACCGTTGTCTGGGAGTCAGAGTATGTAGCCAAACCAACCGGGCTCGGTGGTCACGCGAGTGTCCGCAGTGCTCTTGAGAAGGCCAAAGACTTCCTCTTTCAACTTTTGCGAGAAAAGCCCTATTCGGTGAATGAGGTATTGGCTCTTGCTGAGCAAGCAGGACACTCCAAGGCGACTATCCGAAGGGCGGCAGATGCCTTAAATATAGGCAAGGGAAAAGTCGGCATGGAGGGCGGTTGGGTTTGGTCATTACCGGGGAACCTCCCCGAAGATGCTCAAGATGACCATGCCTCTCTAATGAGCACCTTCGAGGATGATGATCACCTTCGGGATGCGCTTGAGCAGGGGAGGCTAGATGGATGAACCAGTCTTACTCACTGTTGCCGATGTTGCGAAGATGCTCAACTTCTGCGAGCGGACGATCCGTAATCTCATCTCTTCGGGTGATCTTCCGTCGGTTCGGATTGGACGCGCTATTCGCATCGAAAAACAAGTTGTTTGCCACTTTATCGAGGACAGACGAGCGTACAATGATGGGTGCGTGGAGTTGGTGTCATCTCTTACAGGAGAGAATGTATGCAACTCTATAAGCGAGACGGCATCTATCAAGTGTCCTACCAGTCGTCAGGTGGACGCCAGATTAGACGCTCTCTTAAAACCCGTGACAAAACCATAGCAAGGCAAAAGATCGCCAAACTGGAATTGGATATTCATGAAGTTCAACTATTTGGAAAGGAGCCAAACCGAAGTTTTAAGGAACTGATGATGATCTATCTGGAAGCCAAAAAGGATACAACAGGCTTTGCACGCCTGCAGTACGCCGCTAAGCCTGTTCTTGAGCACTTTGGTAATCCAGTGGTTACTCAACTTAAAGAAACCCATATCGAGCACTACATTGCTTCTCGTTCTAAGTCAGTTGCTAACGGCACGATCAAGCGAGAAGTGGGAGTCTTGTCCGCCGCTTTTAATCACGCCATTAAGAAGCACCATTGGCGAATTGAAAACCCTTGCATCAAAGCAGAAGCACCTAAAGAGCCAAAGGGCAGGGTTCGCTGGTTGACCCATGAACAGGCTAAAACTTTGCTGCAAGCCGCCGGTAACCCGGTAGACAAAAAGGGCAAATCTCTTGCTGGTCAGTACAAATCCCCTGTTTTAAGGGACTTTATTGAACTTGCGTTAAATACTGGCTGCCGAAAGTCTGAATTGCTGAATCTTAAATGGGAGCACGTTGACCTTTCTACTCGTCTTCTTTATTTGGAGCAGACAAAAAGTGGGGAATGGCAAACGGTTCCTATTAATGAGGATGCAAGACGGGTCTTAGTGCAAAGGATGCGGTTACGGGATGAAGTTTGTCCTGAAACCCCTTGGGTCTT
>Ga0209360_1002492_pt1 | contig 10970 bp, 7 predicted proteins | sample SaaInlV_130m_DNA_3_FD_184651 | JGI IMG/M metagenome (GOLD analysis project Ga0209360, IMG submission 184651) | Marine microbial communities from expanding oxygen minimum zones in the Saanich Inlet - SI037_S3LV_130m_DNA (SPAdes) (version 2) | ecosystem: Environmental > Aquatic > Marine >... | reverse complement strand
ATGGAAAATCAGATGATGCACCCTTACCTGGGATAGACCATACATCTGCTCATCCTGTAGAAATAATCGTGTTTAAAGATGGGCGTAAAGTAAAAGCGATTCAATACGGACAAATGTGGCGGATGCAATTATATTATTGGGATTCGGGGTATGCTGCCTTTGCAAAATACACTATGATTCCGGGAATAATTTCTGGAAGTATAGAAGATCTATTCGAAGATTAGAATAGCCACAGAGCACACAGAGAAATACGAGAAAAAATGAATAAAGGGAAAACAATCCAAATATTCTTGCCTAACGGTAATCCGCAAAGTATTCGTATTGGCGAAATCACACGTGGAACAATTCAATGTTTATCCATCCCAAGGTCAAATCTTGAGCTTGGTTATAAACGTCCAGAACTTAAAAATTTTGGAATATATTTTTTGGTTGGCACATCTGAAGATGGAAAAAGTAAATTATATATTGGAGAAGCCGAGAGTTGTTTCAATAGGATTAAGCAACACAATCAATCAAAAGATTTTTGGAATATTGTATTAGCTGTTATTTCTAAAACTCAATTTTTTACAAAATCTCATATTAAATATCTTGAATGGCTTTGTCATAAAGAAGCTTTAGAAGCTAATCGTTTTTTATTAGAGAATGCCACAAACCCCAAAAAACCACATATATCGGAATCGTTAGAAGCAGATTTATTGAAAGATTTTGAAGAAATAAAAGTGTTAGTCTCTGCTCTAGGTTTTCCATTTTTTGATACTTTAATAAAACCAATGAATAAAAATTTACTATTTTGTAAGGGTAAAGATGCATTTGCTGAAGGGGAATTTATTGAAGAAGGATTGGTTGTTTTTTCTGGGTCCACCTGTAATGTTAAACTTGCAAATTCTTCTCAAGGATGGCTAAAAAAAATAAGAAACCAATTAATTGAATCTGGTATTTTAATTTTGGATAATAACATTTATAAATTTTCATGTGACCATATATTTAGTTCACCAAGTGCAGCTGCGGCAACTGTTCTCGCTCGATCTGCAAATGGATGGAATGAGTGGAAATCAAAAGATGGGAAAACATTACATCAGCTTTATAGAAAGAAATAATTATATGGGGTTTTTTCTCTGTGATCTCTGTGGCAAAATAAGGATAAAATGAATTACGGATTTGTAATAGATAATAGAATGTGTATTGGCTGTCATGCTTGCACGGTTGCTTGTAAAAGTGAGCATGATGTTTCTATTGGTGTCAATCGCACCCATGTGAAATATATAGAAAAGGGAGAATTTCCTAATAATACGCGGGAATTTTCTGTTCATAGATGTAACCATTGTGCCGATGCGCCATGTGTGGAAATTTGTCCAACGACCGCACTTCATACTCGTGCGGATGGTATTGTTGATTTTGATAATGACCGCTGCATCGGTTGTAAATCCTGTATGCAAGCTTGCCCATATGATGCATTGTATATCGATCCGGAAACCAATACGGCAGCGAAATGTAATTATTGTGCCCATAAAATTGATGGTGGTTACGAACCCGCTTGCGTGGTGGTCTGTCCCGTGGAAGCCATTATATCTGGGGATTTGAGTGATGGTAATTCCAAGATTGCACAACTGGTGGCCAATGAAGAAACCATGACGCGAAAGCCGGAAAAAATGACCGATCCCAATTTATATTATATTAATGGGTCAACTGAAATGTTGGACCCCAATGCAACCGAACGAGATGGTGATTATGTTTGGTCCGAACAGGCTACAGGTGTGGGACACTATGCAAAATATGCGGACAAGCGAGTGGCAGAATCAGATACGGAAAATTTATTAGTTCAATTGGCTATGGAGAATTCTGCGAAAACAGGTAAACCTATTGACCAACGTGCGATTGATAATGTGGCGCAAGAAATTCAAGAAGATGTGGATACGACTGAAGCACGTCGCGTGTATGATTCGCCCAGTAAAGGCGTCCTTTGGGGATGGGAAGTCCCGGCTTACGTTTGGACAAAAGCTCTGGCTACTGGCACATTTCTCATGATGGCGGTTTGGAGTTTATTTATGGGTGAATTGAGTCCAGAATCTGAAATGAATGGACTTATTATTTCACTTTTTTTTATGGGGCTTACCGGTGGATTTCTCGTAAAAGATTTGGATCGCCCAGACAGATTTCTCTATGTATTACTTCGCCCCCAATGGAAATCCTGGCTGGTTCGCGGTGCCTATATCATTACTGTTTTTGGGGGATTGGTTACCATGAAATTGATGGGCAATCTCTTTGAAATATCCATGAATTGGGTTTGGGTGATTGGCGGAATTTTTGCCATACTTGGTGCGGTTTATACTGCATTTTTATTTAACCAAGCTCGAGCGCGAGATCTTTGGCAAACGCCTATTCAATCTGCAATTCACATGTTGGTTCATGCCACTATGGCTGGATCTGTAGTCCTAATGATTATTGCACCAGATTCATCCCAATGGATGGCCAATATACTTCTGTGGGGAATTGTTGCGAATGTGATTATTTTGGCGAAAGAAATTTTAATGCCCCATGATACACCGGATACCAAAAAAGCAATTGAACTTATGACAAAAGGATATTACTCAAAATATTTCTGGGCAGGGATTGTGTTGGGAAATCTTACACCGATTGTTATCCTAAATACAGGTCCAAGTATGATGCTTATTGCAGGCGGATTGGCATTAGTCGGAATTTATTTAACAGAATTTGTGCGGATTCGTGTGCCGCAAATGATACCATTAAGTTAAAGGAGTGTAGAAGTGCGTTAGTGTTCAAGTGTTAATGGACGATAACACTCGAATACATAAACACTTAAACACATAAAAAATAATGAAACGTAGTTGGATAGAAACATTTTCAGAATCTTTAGGACTTATTCCGAAGATATCAGACCGTCCGGATTGGTCCGAAGAATTTGCCATGGAAGGTCCACGGGAACTTTATAAATATCCCGACCCATCTGAATGGGACGACTTCACCGAACTCGACCCTAAAGCTTGGCCAGAGAAAAAAGAACGCCATTATTTTATCGTTCCTACAACCTGTTTCAATTGTGAATCGGCATGTGGACTTTTGGCTTATGTGGATAAAGATTCTAACGAAGTGCGGAAATTTGAAGGGAATCCACACCATCCCGGTAGCCGTGGACGGAATTGTGCCAAAGGTCCCGCAACAATTAATCAAATCAATGATACAGAGCGAATACTTTATCCTATGAAAAGGGTTGGCGAGCGGGGCGAAGGGAAGTGGGAACGTATCACTTGGGATCAAGCATTGGATGAAATTTCTGAAAAGATTGCGACATCATTAAGGAAAAGTAAAGAGAAAGTAGTTTATCATGTGGGCCGGCCCGGGCATGAAGGATATGCGGAACGCGTGTTAAAAGCGTGGGGCGTGGATGGGCACAATTCACACACAAATATTTGTTCTGCCGGCGCTCGAACCGGTTACGCTTTATGGCATAAATACGACCGCCCCAGTCCGGACCATACCAACGCAGAAGTGATTTTATTAGCATCATCCCATTTGGAAACGGGCCATTATTTTAATCCACATGCTCAACGGATTATGGAAGGCATGATGAAAGGCGCCAAGCTGATAGTCATGGATCCGCGCTTATCGAATACTGCGTCCATGGCGGATGAATGGATGCCTACGTATCCCGGCAGTGAATCAGCGGTTTATTTGGCCATGGCGAAAATAATTTTAGACGAAGGATTATACGATCGCCATTATATGGAAAACTGGATGAATTGGGATGATTATCTCAAGAATCTGCATCCGGATGATCCTGTAGAATTTGACCAATTCATCAAGCGATTGAGCGAAGAATGGGCGGAATTCACGCCAGAATATGCCGCCAAAGAAGCACAAATTGAAGCGGATCAAATTATTCGTGTAGCGCTTATGGTTGGGAAAGCTGGCAGCAAACTTTCCACTCATGTTTGGCGGGGTGCATCCATTGGGAATCTTGGTGGATGGCAAGTGTCAAGGACACTTCATTTATTGAATGTGCTCACCGGTTCTGTTGGAACAGAAGGTGGCACGTCTCCCAGCGCATGGAACAAATTTCACCCAGAATTTTTTGATGTTCCACCAGGACCGGACGCATGGAACGAACTGGCTTGGCCCAAAGAATATACGTTGGCCCATTATGAAATGAGTCAAATTTTGCCCCATTTAATCAAAGATGGGCGCGGTTCAATGGATGTGTATTTCACCCGTGTTTTTAATCCAGTTTGGACTTATCCCGATGGATTTTCTTGGATAGAAATGTTATCCGATGCAGAAAAAGTGGGATGCCATATTGCCTTAACTCCTACATGGAATGAAACTGCATTTTTTGCCGATTATGTTTTACCCATGGGACATGCATCCGAGCGCCACGATATTAATTCTTACGAAACACAGTCGGGTGTTTGGATCGCATTTCGTCAACCAGTTTTGCGTGAAAAAGCGCGCCGTGATGGAAAAGAAGTAGAATTCACCTATGAAGTAAATCCAGGTGAAGTGTGGGAAGAAGATGAGTTCTGGATTGAGCTTTCCTGGCGCATTGATAAAGATGGTGATTTGGGAATCCGAAAACATTTTATGAGTCCCTATAGGGACGGTGAAAAAATTAATGTTGATGAATATTATCAATACATTTTTGAGCACACAAATGGATTGCCAGAAGTTGCGGAGAAAGAAGGTCTTTCTGCATTAGAATACATGCGAAAGTTCGGTGCATTTATGGTGGACTCTGAAGTATATGTGAAAAATGAAGATGCTGTAAATGAAAATATCATGAATGGTGCCACTGTGAAAGAGAACGGTCAAATTGAAAAAAATGGCGCTGTTGTAGGATTACAGGTTGATGGAAAAAATTATGCGGGATTTCCCACGCCATCCAAACGGCAGGAAATTTATTCCCAAACTATGGTGGATTTCGGGTATCCGGAACACGCAACACCGGGATATCGCATCAAAAGTCATGTGCATCCGGACGAAATGGACACGAGTAAAAATGAATGTGTATTATTACCAAATTTTAGATTACCCACACATATTCATTCTCGATCGGCCAATGCTAAATGGCTCACAGAGATTGCCCATAAAAATCCCATTTGGATTCATACCAAAGATGCGAAACGCCTTGGCGTGGATAATGGTGATTTACTTAAAATCACGACAGAAATCGGTTGGTTTGTGGATAAAGTTTGGGTGACGGAAGCGATCAAACCGGGTGTTGTGGCTTGTTCACATCATATTGGAAGATGGCGACGTCAGCAAGATGCTGGGAATCGATTTATGTCCAATACGGTGGACATAAAAAATATGGGTGATGGGAAATGGAAAATGGAAACGGTGAGTGGAGTCGAACCGTGGGAATCAAACGATCCTGATACAAATCGTGTTTGGTGGCGAGATGGTGGCGTTCATCAAAATATTACGCATGCAACTAATCCCGATCCAATTTCGGGAGCTCATTGTTGGTTGCAGAAAGTGAGCATATCAAAGCCGGAATCCGGCGAGAAATACGGAGATGTTTTTGTGGATACGAATAAATCGTTTGAACATTTTAAAAAATGGAACGCATGGGCGAAAGATCGTGAAACACATCCTGACGGCTTACGCCGACCTTTATGGATGGGACGGCCGCTCACACCCCAAAAAGAGCAGTTTTATATTAAATGAATTTTGATTATCATATTAAACCAGCGATGAATAGTCGCCTGCCTGTGCAACGGCAGATAGGTAATTTAAATTTTCTTTCGATTTTTATTAACCCCCATAAACCCCCCTATGACATGGGGATTTTCAAGGTAAGAAAATGAAAATAATTAAATTTATAATCATTGTAGTATTGGGTTTTAGCTTTGTTTTTTCGTCTTCTAAAAACCGTTTTCCAAAACGAGTATCTCATGCGCCCTTATCAGTTGATTTTGGTCATACTCGGGAAAATAGAGATGAAAATGAACTTAATGCCTATATTGAGCAGACGATGGCTATGAATTATATTCCTGGATTATCTGTATCAATTGTAAAAAATGGAAGTATAGTTTGGGGGAATAATTATGGTTATGCAAATACCGCTGATAGTATCCTTGTAAATCAAAACACCTTATTTCTTTTGTCATCAGTTTCTAAAACAATCACAGCGACGGCTCTAATGCAATTATGGGAAGAGCAATATTTTCAATTAGATGACCCCATTAATAACTATTTGCCATTTACGGTTAGTCATCCAGATTATCCCAACACAGAGCTTACCTTTAAAATGCTTCTTACCCATACATCGGGTATAAAAGACCGCTGGAATACAATGACTTACTATGATGGAGATCCTGAATTAGAATTAGGTTATTTTCTTGAAGAATATTTGATATCAGGGGGTGAGTTTTATAATGCCAATGGAAATTTTACTAATTCGAATCCTGGAACAAACTATGAGTATAGTAATATTGGAGCAGCATTAATTGGTTATTTAGTAGAAGTAATAAGCGAAATACCATTTAATGAATACTGTAATGAGAATATATTTGAACCACTTGAAATTACGAATGCCGGCTGGTTTTTATCTGAAATTGATATTGATGAACTTGCGATTCCATATGAAATATCTGGAGGAAGTGGGAATACATGTTATGAAATTGGTTGCGGAATATATGATGAAAATAATCCATGCTCTTGTGATAGTGAATGTGAATATTATGACGATTGTTGTTCGGATTATGAGGATATTTGTGGTGAATTTGGCACCGGAAGCGGTGATGGGACAGTAACGCTCAATGCCATTAATCATTATGGCTATGCAGATTATCCATCGGGGCAATTACGAATGTCCGCATACGATCTTTCTAAAATTACGATAGCGTATTTGAATAATGGCTTATACCAAGAAATTCAACTATTAGAAGCAAATACGATTGAATTAATAAAATCCATTCCCTATCCAAATGTTGACCCTGTTCAAGGATTAATTTGGTATTATAAAAATGAAAGTGAGCGGACTCTATTTGGTCATAATGGAGGAGATAGTGGAAGTTCTACAGAAATGTTTATTTCTTTTTCAGATGAAATTGGCGTAATCATATTAAGTAATATTGATAATTACAATGCACTAATTCAAATTGAAAATGCTCTTTTTGATTTTGCTGAAGAAATAACATTATCTGCATTAGATGATTTAAATATTGAACATTTTAGCTTGATTCAGAATTATCCAAATCCGTTTAATCCCGTAACCGCGATTCAATTTTCTGTGCCGAAAGATTCCTATGTAAATTTGAAAATATTTAATATTCTTGGTAAAGAAGTGGCAACGTTGATCAGCGGAGATGTTTCGGCAGGATATCATAAAGTGATTTGGAATGGAAGAGATAAAACGGGAAAACCCCTTTCTTCCGGTATGTATTTTTCAAGAATGGAAAGTGGTTCATTTAGTGTGGTGAAGAAAATGGTGTTGTTGAAATAAGTTGACTTAATTAAAACAAAAAATAACTAAACTAGAAAAAGGATATCAAAATGAGAAATGTAATAAAATTGCTATCAATGACTTTCATCATGGCAGTTTTTCTCTTGCCAGCTATCAGTGTTGGTATGGATGTTTATGGTCCAAAACCGTTTGACCAAATATTGGAATCCAATTTGAATAAAACGTGGACACCATCTCCAATATCTTCTATACAAAATAGAGAGCATGTCATCTTAATAGACGCAGCCACATCATCATTTTGTTTAAAGGTAAATGAAAGCGACCCTTCGCTGTTAGAAGTGGGAGACGTATCCGTATTAACGGCTGGAACTGGAACTTATGGAAATGCGATGAGAAGTATGTTTCAACTTTTAGATCTAAATACATCAGAGCTATCAACAGAAGATTTAACCAATACTTATACCATTCATCCATGGCTAGGCTCCTATTCAGCTATCGATGCAAATACAAGTTCTGGAAGCCAAAGTGGATCGTCAATTACTGTTAGAGATAAAAATAGTTTCTATATGCTTGAACAAGAGACAATTGCATTTTTAGTTTTCACTATGACTGGCACATCCACGTCAACAAAAGTTAAGGCTACAAGCCGATATTTTTATAACACAGAATTACAATATGAATTAGATGCAAATTGGTCATCAAATCAGTGGTTAAAGATAGAATCAAATTCCGTATCGTTAACAAATATTGAATCTGAAGCCACTGAATTTATACTTGCAGATGCAAAGGATTTAATCAATGTAGAAATGGTGGTAGGTTCAGATTTTAATCCACAAGCCACGACTTGGCAAACCAATTCATTTGCAAATTGGCCGTTAGATCCACAAACGGGCGAAGAATCACCTTGGGACTATGATGATAGTTCAATTTTTTCAGATCATTTTTTACTAGAAGTTGACGATTCATTTGAAACGCAATTTGGCAGAAGTAATGAAGCCGCTTCTGCTGCAAGCCTATCCTTAGATGGAATTGAATCAACATTAATAAATGAAGGTGCAAACCTAAGATATTCAAAGGATGTTTATTTAGCCTTTCGGGACTATTTGTTGACTTATAAATTTGCTGCTGAAGATATGTATAATTCGGTATTGGGTGAATCAACGGTTGCAAATGTATATTTTACGAATGCGGCCGATGATGAAGGAACCCATCATCCATTTATGGTTATTGCATCTCATAATTCACCTTCTGGTCCCCAATTTTTAATTGATGTTGCTCGTCCACCAGGAGATAACTGTTGTGAAGGTGGATATCCGAATCAAAATATCACTCGAAATGCCGTTTTAGAAGTAAAACTTGTTAAAATTCCATTGCGAGATTATGGTGTTATTTCAAACCTCACAGATAACGATCTTTCATCGTATGGAACATTAGCGAGCGATATGGGTCTGAGTGAGAGTGAATGGACAACTGATAATTATGCAAGCCTCAATTCTTCAGCCATTGCTGTGGATGGAGTTTTAATATACCCAGCTAGTAATAATGTTTTGGTATATGCTAGTTTTGCAGCGGAAATAACTTCTTCAGGAATTCATGTTGGGCGTGGGATGGGATTTCATTATCATGCTGACGGACATAGCTTTAACGGCAATGGAACCAATTTATATAATTTAAGTGATTTTGAAGGGCATACGCATCCACCCATTATTGGTTTTGCCTTTGATGGCTTAGCGCTATTTGGAAAATATGAATCATCTTACAATAGTATGGATGGTTTTGGAACAGACTTAGATGAGTATAATGGACACATCCACGGAGATTATGGTTATCATTATCACGCATTTGCGACTGAAGTAACACAATCTGAGAATAATTCATCAGAAACTTATATTCAGCACTTTTTATTCCGTGGCGCATTTAAAGGATCAGTTAATGAGATTCCCGGATTATTTGAAGTTTCGACGAATCAGTTTATGAACAGCGACATTAAAAGATATGTTGGCGCAGCAGGAACTGTCATGGATACCGATAAAGATGAACTTTCGCAATTTCCGCAGATTTTTAATCTATCTCATAATTATCCAAATCCATTTAACCCGACAACGACAATTGAGTACGATTTAGCAATAAGTGGCTCTGTGGATTTAGCGGTTTACGATTTAATGGGTCATCGTATTCGAACCCTTATGTATGGAAACCAAAAATCAGGAATTAAAACCATTGAATGGGATGCAACCAATGATTTAGGACAATCTGTTTCTGCCGGACTTTATTTTTACCAACTTAAAACACCTCAAGGGATTATTACCAAAAAGATGGTTCTGTTGAAATAAATTTGATTTATACCACAAGCAAGTTGTGCTTCTTAATGAAGTAAACCCAAATTGCTGTTGAAATAAGTAAGATTCCCCCACCTGTGAATGTTGTTATTAAGGCAGTTTTGACACCATTTAACAGAATACTGGGAGCAATATTTACTAATCCATTCATGGATTCGAATGCGGAATTCATGCCTATCCAAGTGGAGAAAATTCCGAAAAATGCAGTTAGGATTCCAAGAAGAATGATGCTATTTGTATAAAAAGGTTCTTTCAAATTCTTAACAGAAATGAATAAGATAGCACTTAAAAGTATCAATAATATCATCATAAATGGGCCACCGTTAATTAGAGTTTGTATCATTGTTGTATCCTTTTATTTGTTAATAATAGTTATTCAAATTATAGGCGTGTCTTGGTTCTCATCAACTCTGTATTCAAGAATGTCCCCAGGTTGACAGTTCAATACAATACAGATTTTTTCTAATGTTTGGTAACGAACACCCCTGACATTTCCAGTTTTTAATAGCGATAAATTGGTCAAAGACATTTCGATAGCTTTGGAAAGCTCTGTAAGAGACATCTTTCTTTTGGCAAGCATTACATCAAGATTTGTAATTATTGGCATGGTAATTGAATAAATACCTTTGTTATTTCGATAAATAATAGAAATAATAAATAGTAAACGCAATATAAAAAATATTAAATAAAGTATATAAAATTTAATGTAATACATAAAATATATAAGATGAAATAATATTGGTTATGCTTTAAATTGAAAAATCTTTTGTTCAGAAGAAATAACAGAATTAAATCAAATAGATTTCGTTTTTCTTTAAAATAGACTTATGTAAAATAATTTATCCCCGTTGGTAAATCCAGACATATAAAATATTTTCATTTTCTTTTAATTAATACTTGATAAACCTATCCTATATTCCTTAATATCTACCATCAGACAAACAGGTCTGATTATCTTTAAGTAAAGAAAACATGTCAAACATACTATCCAAATCGTCGCAATACGCCATTCAGGCGGTCATGTATTTAGCGGGGCAACCAAAAAATAGTCCAGTTTTTCAACGAGATATTGCAAGCGCGCTGGATATCCCAAACCACTTTTTGGGAAAAGTTTTACAAATTTTGGTTAAACACGATTTAATACTTTCTCATAAAGGTATCAACGGTGGATTTGTCATCAATCAGAACGGGAGCAAAATCACATTAGA
>Ga0209360_1002478_pt1 | contig 11022 bp, 12 predicted proteins | sample SaaInlV_130m_DNA_3_FD_184651 | JGI IMG/M metagenome (GOLD analysis project Ga0209360, IMG submission 184651) | Marine microbial communities from expanding oxygen minimum zones in the Saanich Inlet - SI037_S3LV_130m_DNA (SPAdes) (version 2) | ecosystem: Environmental > Aquatic > Marine >... | reverse complement strand
AAAATCATTGCTTAACATTACACCAGCCGGTGGTGTAATACTACAGGCAAACAGATTGGGTCGTACCCCACCCCTAAATTTACTGCTAAAGTTTGAAATTGTTGACATTTTATTACTCCTTTAAGTATAGTCTTTTGTAAGTATTTATAAGATTAACCACCGATTTCTGAAAAAGAAACATCAGAACGAGCGGCAATAAAGTTCAATTGAATGTAATTGATAGACCTTGCAGGTTTAATAAAAATATCTCCTACAAACTGATTCGTATCAATAATTTGTCCAGTATTATTAGAACTATCACATACTACCTTAAAGTCAGTAATACCACGGCGACCCTGTACTTCTCGTAAGAAAGGAGCAACCATATTTGTAAACTGAGCTCGTGTAAACTCATCATTGAACTCAAACAACATAGCCTTAGCAGCAATCGAAATTGCTTTCTCCAAAACAATAAACAATCTTCGTACATTGATTCTATCAAACGCACTTGGAACTGTTTGCATTGTTTTATCACCCCAAAGAACTACACCAGCACCTGTCTGTGTAATAATAGGATTAATGCTTATCGGATACATTGTGTCACGATTTGCTTTAGTTGCTTCCCAAGAAAGTTTAACAATGTTCTTGATAGCACCACGATTCAATCCAGCAGGTGACCACCAGCTGTCATGAGAATAATCAGTTCTGGCACAAAGTCCTGCCATATCACCATTCATCGGAACATACATAAATACATCTCGATATCGGTCATATTGATATTTCCATGCACTATCCATTACTGCATAACTGGAAGAACCAAGAGCAGTATTATCTGTGGTAAGTGCTGAAACTTCAGAACCAGAATTATTAACAACAGATGCTCTTAATGGTGAAACAAATGCCATACAATCTTTTCGTGTTTCAGCTATACTATCTACAATCCAACGACCTGTCGTTGTAGAAGAAGCACCACCTAACACTAAAGTAATGTCAACAACTTCTGGAGTAATATACAAGTTAAACCCTGTTTGAAGAAGTGCATCTGTTTGTGTGTTATCATCAACACCACCTGTCATTGAACCACCTGGTACTGATTCAGAAGCAGTTGCACTATTAAACTCTTTAAAAGTTGTGCCCGCCTTTGTGTCACCAGCATCTCCACCTGCACCAGTTGCATTGGCAGTAAATTCTGTTACTAATCCAACATATGCATATTTAGATTCATTACGCATAACATTTACAACATAATTACTTGAACCATCAATTTTCTTTGCATCAGATGCTTTACTTACAAAAGCATGTTTCTCTAAAACATACCCAGGTGTTCCTGTCCAAAGTCCATCTTCATCAATAACAATAACGTGCATCTCATCACTAGCACCACCAGCATTGCCAACATCAGTTGATGTGCCAGGAGCTCTATCAAAGTTTGCAAGAAAAGTTGCATTAACTGTGGCATCTGCCCAACCATTAGCATCAATAGCCTCTACTTTTAAACTATTACCTAATGCGCCAGGATATTTTGCAACAAATAATTGATCCGTAAATGTAACTGAATCATATGCATCTTTATTATTTACAGCAACAGCCGTTCCTGCATCACTATCTCCAACAACACCGTTGCGTGCTGTTGCTCCTACATTTCTAACAACCCACAAATTATTGCCATAAGCAAGATAATTTGCAGCTGTCCAAAACCATTCAAATGTAGTTGCATCTGGTTTACCAAATATATCTACTAAATCGTTTTCTGTTCCTATCTGTGTTCTTTCCAGAACCGGACCCCATTGGAATCCACCAGCCATGGCACCAATCGTTGTTGCAACATTTGGTACGACAGTTGTTAAATCTTGTTCGGAAATATTAATTCCTGGTGATACTTGAAAAGCCATTTGATTTCTCCTTTTACATTCTTAATATTGATATAGATTTTACTTGTTAAACGTATGTACTGTTTTCCAGAGATCGCCTTCAGCATCTCTTTCATACACATCATTCAATCCATCATCAATAATACCAAAAGGGGTAGTCATATCATCAATAGTATCCATTTTATTTTGATATAATTTTTCCCGTATATTCTGATTACTCAATTCTTTAAAATATGATTGATCTACCAACCAACCAAACAAAACTAATGTAGTCACTAAATCATCATTAGAACCATCTTCAGCAGCAAATGTATCACCATTCGTTACAAAAGTTGTAAGTTCAGATATAATATCATAATCTGGGATAAGTAACTTATCTTCTTCCACCAAACTCTTTAGATTTGAACAACCTATCTTTTTAACTTGTTTAGTTGTTCTTACTCCATAAGAGATATCTGCACGATGGCCACTTGATATTTGTTGGCCATGTCTACCGTACCATGATACTGTTAATAGATTTTCATACTCTAAATCATGATGTAAAACATCGGCTACTTGAGCTCCAATGTCGTTACTTTCTACTAAAACATAAGCATCATTATACTTCTTTCCTATAGTATTTATAATATTTGGAAAAAGCAGCGGTGCTATGATGTTGTTTCTATATTTGGCTACTATCTTATATGGCACCTCAGATATATCAAATACTGTAAATGTGGAATAATCTAGTCCCTGTCCCCGAGCTGTATCAACTGTGATTGTATATAACTTTTCTTTTTCGGGTTCTACATAAACATCTAAATCTTCTTTTGACCATACTGGTGAGCTATAAGATAACTCTTGTAATTTCTCATAGGATATAAGAGTATTGGAAGAACCCAGAAAGTCTGCTTCATACTCTTGACGAAATGCTTCTTCACCAATATCAGAGATAATCTTTCTACGCCATTCTTGATCTCGTTCTGGAATACTAGTCCAATGAATCTTGAATGTCTTGAACTGGTTATTACCTTCTACAGCATCATTCCAGAACTTATAGAATAAGTTAAAACCATTTGGAGTAGATACCATTATAATCTTAGTGTCTTTACCAGATGAAATCGTAGGATAAACTGATTTGATAAATGCATCAGCAATCGTTCTTTGTACGAATGCAAACTCATCCAAGAACAATAATGAAAAACTATAACCACGAATTGCAGATGAAGATGTGGAAGAAGCTATAATCTTAGAACCATTCTCTAGTTCCAAGTTTCCTTTATTCCACTCAACAATACCTTGTTGTAAAAACTTTGGTAGATGTTGATAAGCTGTCTGTAATCTTCCAAGCAACTCTCTTGATGTAGATGCTTTGTTGGCCAACATACCAACTATCTTTGTCTTGTTAAATAATACATAATGTAAAATATAACCAAGACTTGTTACAGACTTACCAGATTGTCTAGCACTCTTTACAATAACATATCTATTGTCATGTAAAGTATTAATTAAATCTTCTTGATAATCATAAAGATTAAAAGGAACCAGTCCCTTATCAACGTGAATTACCTGAACATAGTTCTTTAAAAAATAAACAATATCATCACGACACTTTACATATTCTTCAACTTCGTGTTTGGTAAATTGTTGATTAACATTAGTCGGCTTTAATAGTCTATTACCTAAGTACGAATCATTTCTATTATCCTTTGCCATTATTTTTCCCTACTAATAAATCTTGTAATTCTTTTGTGCTTCCGATAAACAAAGAATTGTTTACAGTATGAGGATCTTTTACATCTTTCTCAATTTCTTTTTTTGTTTTCTGTAATTCTAAAAGTTCTCTGGTTGTATCAGATAAAGTTCTAACCAGCTGTGCAGTTACTTCATAAGCTCTTGCTGATTCAGATTCTTTTGCAACAGCAAGTAATTCTTCAAGAGCCTCGTTACCTTTCTCTATAAGATTATGGTATTGACCTCGTGAAAAATCATAGTCAGAAGTTAAATCAGTCGTAGTGATTTCTACTGCTGGTGCTTTTTCTTTTTTTATTCTTTCAACTGGAATCAACTCTCCTGTTACATCTATTACTTTATTTAATTTTTCAACAGTTGATTTCTTCATATAGTTTTCCTCTATTGTGCATCCCAGAAAGTTTTAGAAAGTTCACCACGCTCTATTGAATCAGCAACCATTCTACATCTTACATAAGTTTCTTGAGCTGGTGTAGCTCCGGGTGGATCAAAAGTTCTTATACCACCTGAATAAGACCCATTTGCATCTGAATATGTATGAGCGGCCGTGGCAGTATTTTCGTATGCCCATAGATTTCCTGTTTTAGCAATATTTACCCATGCCATATTTATTACTCCTTAAAAATTATCTGTATGTGTTGTTGTATATCCATAAGCATCATCAGGATCTGCTGATAATGGGTCAGGTTTAACATCAGTATTACTAACCTTTGTTGTTGAGTCAGTAGCATTGTATTTATTAACATCCACCTCTTTAATAATACTAACATCTTTTGTCGGACCGTAAAGATATGCTTTAACAGTAAATGTCAATGTATGTATAAGAGCTCGTCTTGTTAAGAAATCTCCTTCATAACTATCTTCCGTAGACAACCCACTAAAAATAATTGGTATATCTCTTTTAATACCCATTGAACTCATCTCATTCATTGTTACTTGATATGCAGGAGAAAAATATGGTAAAATCTGTTCAAGTATTTGTGTACCATCATCAGAATTTTTTACCATTACACTTAAAGTAAAATCAAAATCATATGGTATGGGTGTATAAATTGTAGTTAATTTAGTATTATCAGAAGCATGTGTTTTTTTAAATTGCTTAGTTGTTACCAACTTTCTTGTAGAATCATAATTGATCGCAGTAAATTCAAATGACATTCGTGGTAACGTAAGGCCTACTTTACCTTTACTGATATCTGTTGCTTCTCGTAATCTTACAAGAAACTTCTCAGCAGGACCGTAAGCTATAGGAACTCTAAACTCCTCTTGAGTCACATTAGACGAATTGACGCGTCTTACAATGATATCATTAAATACTGTACCAAATAATATAACAATATTTCTTATATTCTTATTATAAAAATAAGTACCAAACATTAAGTTACCTCACCGAATGGATTTGATTCTGAAAAATCAAGAATAGAATCACCTTCCGTTTCAAATTCTTTATTATCTGCAAATGGTGTCGTTGGTAATTCTTGATAGTCTGCGGCCGATGCCTGCGACCATACTGCACCACTTACATCACCAGTAACATCAGTTGAAGCTGCAAATGTTCCAGATGTGTCATTAACTCTTAATGCTCTTGTTGAAGAATCCCAACTAACAACAACACCCTTACCAGTTGCGGCTGCAAGACTTGCTCCTTGATAAACTGATTCATCAACACTAAATGTTCCACTACCACCAGCAGTCATAATCAAATCAATAGCAGCTGATTGTTCTCTTTCAATATTATCTATATCAGCAATACCAGTTTCTAATTGCTCCTCACTATACTGATACAACTCACAAGTAATATCAAAACTATAATTCTTTCCAGCTTGATAAAATGGTTGTTCGTGTTCTACAAATTTAATCTCAAATAATCCTTTACTTATTGGTAAGAAAACTAAATCTCCTTCCAATGGTTTAGACATATCTGTTGCAAGTTCAAATCTATCTTTATGAACTGTGAATATAACTTCATCACGAACATCCAAACCAAACTTACTAACCAAATCTCCTTCACCACCAAAACCTTCAGTCGTTTTAAGATACATTTCAATTTCATACGCAGTAGAAAACTTGGCCAATACATCTTCATCGAGCAACACATCTTCTTTAACTAAAGTTCTTGGAATATAATACACATTCATTCCGTGTACTTTTATTACTTCACTAGTTAAGGAGTTTATTAATTCTTGTTCTGCGTTAGATTGTACATTATTGAAATATAAATTAGTTGCCATTAGCCTATAAACCCATCAGGTGGAAGTTCCCATTTAAGATTCATTTCTTCTTCTATCTTATTAATCTCGTCTACAGCTTCATCATAGATTGTTTTGCCGTTAAGTGTAACACCACCCGGCAATTGAACTCCTTCAAACTTCTTTAAGTTCTCTCCCCATTGTCTTTTAATTAATGACGTACAATATTTCTTTAAAAACATATCATCATATACTTCTGTATATGTATTGGGGTCTAATATACGATAGGCTTCTATAATAAGAACATCTCCAACAGTAAATTTTTCAGACCAATTTGTTTCTAAATATAATTTATTTTGTTTACGATTAAAAAGAACAGTAGCATTAACAGTAAATAAATGATCTACCATTGAAAAGTTTTGTAATGACATCTGCCAGTTGATTAAAGAAGAACCACTAAATGTATTCAAGTCCTGAATACGCAATTGAAATTCTTCATTAAAGAAACCAGTTTGAAATGCATTAAAGTTTGGAATAGGTAAAACTCTTATAACACTAATAACAGGGTCAGCCATAGCAATATATTCATTGTCAATATCAGTTTGTGTTACTGTGTGTTTAAGAAAAACTTTCTCTACACCATCAAAATGATATTCAGCAAAATACTGAAGTGCATCATCCATACGATCAGACATTTGTTCATCATCCACATTGATTTCAATAACGGGATGTCCCAATCGTCTTAAACAATAATCTTGTAATAGTGTTCTTGATGTAATTGATGAATCTGGATATGCCATAGTTAAACCTTTGAAGTTATCTTGTTGTATTGTTACTCATGAACATAAAGTTGTTTTTATTAATCTCCAGACATACTAGCCATGATATGAACAGCTTGGAACAGATCGCCAAAGTCAACAGCATTCCCAGGTGTAGCGATTGTGAAATAGTCCATTACATTTAAGTTATTACCACCATTAGCTGGGTATCTACCACCACCAGATACACCTCTAGTACCATTTCCACAAGAATTACTTGAGTAAACCTCATTTGTAAGATCACCGAAGTCTGTGGCATTACCGGGTGTAGCTATAGTTACATAATCTATTATATCCGATATATTAGGTCCTGATGCAGCTCCACCTCCCACAAATAATGCTCTAGTAAGACTTTCACATGTTCCCATACCAACATAACCTCTACCTACTGTTAAATCCCCGAAGTCGGTAGCGTTTCCGGGTGTAGCGATTGTTATATAATCTATTATATTTGAATAACTTCCACCACCACCAGCAAAAAGACCTCTAGTTTCGCCATTTGCTCCATATGTATCCCCACTTGTTGTCCTATCTCCGAAGTCGGTAGCGTTTCCTGTAGTCGCTACTGTTACATAATCAATTACATTAGCACTACCATCAGGAGCAAACACCCCTCTAATTCCGTTACTTAAAGCTCCGTGATAAGTTTTAGAAACAGTAAGGTCACCGAAGTCAATAGCATTTCCGGTAGTAGCGATTGTTATATAATCTATTACATTAGACCTACCACCAGCTATTATACCTCGACTACCACCAGTACACCCAGAATTGCCATCCCGTGCAGTGGTCATATTACCAAAGTCGGTAGCGTTTCCTGTAGTAGAAATAGTTATATATTGAATCGTATTTGTTGAGGGATTGCCCCCAGCAAATATTCCTCGACCACCATGAAATACAATTGGTACTATATCACCTGAACCCGGTCCTACATTAGTCCAAACATTTTTATCAGTTGTTGCGTCTGTACAGATATAAAATTCTCCACTTGTACTATTGGCCCATTGGGTTCCAAGACCGCTAGATGGATTTGTATCTGCTGCTGGGTCACTAGCTGATATAGTTGGACCTGGTACAATACCAGTAAGAGATGCACCTGATATTGCAGGTAAAGCACCAGTTAGATTAGCAGATGATAAGTTTGTTAATGAAGCTCCATTTATAGCAGGTAAAGCACCAGTTAGATTAGCAGATGATAAGTTTGTTAATGCAGAACCATCACCATTGTGACGAGTCCAAACATTAGCTCCAACACTTACCGTGGTACAGACAAACATCTCACCACTAGTTGTGTTTAAAACTACCTGACCTAGTATAGGTGTAGCTGGACTTGATACAGTAGGATCAGATGATTGTTTTGCTATTTCATCTGGGTCGGCTGGCAAATTTGTTATTGCGGCACCATTTATAGCAGGTAAAGCACCAGTTAGATTAGCTGCAGGTAAATTAGTTAATGAGGCACCACTACCACTTAAAGGTCTACTAACAGTTATATTACCAGTTCCATCTACTGTAGTTATTGTATTGACATGTATTGTGCTCATATATATTATTCCTTGTTTTTAAATTATTGTCCAAGTCGAACCAGCTGTCATATAAACATTATACCCCGATGCAACTGATATTGGCCCAGCACTTGTCCCGTTGGTATTTGCAGCAAATGTAATATTTTCACTAATTGTATTTGCGTTAGTTCTAATTACATGATCTGTACCCAAAAATGGCCCACCAGCATCTGGCAAATTAGTCAATAAGGCTCCACTTATAGCAGGTAAAGCACCAGTTAGATTAGCTGCAGGTAAATTAGTTAATGAGGCACCACTACCAGCCAAAGGTCTACTAAGAGTTATATTACCAGTTCCATCTACTGTATTTAATGTATCAACCTTTAATGTGCTCATATTTTATTTCCTTATTTTAATTTACTAGTTAGACTAATTATCAGATATTGTCCAAGTTGAACCAACTGTTACAGTAACAGTAATACCCGAATTAATTGTTATTGGTCCTATACTATTTCCGTCATCACCAGCATTGAATGTTGTGTCCTGAGATATTGCTAAGCTAGAAAAAGTTATTCCAGTAGTAGTTTCTAAAGTAGCAAACGAAAGAGAACCAGAACCATCAGTTACAAGTACTTGGTTTTCTGTTCCGTCAGTAACATCTAATTCTTCAATACTAACTGCTCCCCAAGATGGTACTCCACTAGTAAGTGTTAATACTTCTCCATCAGATCCTTTTCCTAATCTTATATAATCAGTACCATCATAATACATGACATCACCAGCAACATCAGAACCAAGTGCTATATGTGTACCATTAACTGAATTTGCAGTAAGAGTTCCTCCCCCACCAGATACAGTTATAAACGAAAGAGTACCAGAACCATTAGTTGAAAGTACTTGTCCATTTGTTCCTTCTGAAACATTTAATTCTGTTATACCAATTGAATTTGTACCAACTCCCGTTGTCGTACTTGCAACTACTACAATAGAATCATCCGACTTTCTTGTGTATATCTTTTGGTCAGCAACATTAATACATATTTCACCAACAGCTAAATCACTTGTTGTTGGTACTGATAATGCTGTTTCACTTTTCTTGGGTTTTAGGACTATCGCCATCTATTGGTTCCTGTTTAGAAATTTCTTCTTTTAATTTTATGATTGTTGCTTCCAATTGAACATTCTGTGATATTGCTTCATTCAGTCTTGTTTGTAGAATATTAATAATATTCTGTGCATACTTTATTTTCTCATCAAAATCATCTTGTTCCATAAAACCCCCATTATTATTTATTTTTATTACTCTCCTGCCATACCACCACCAAATCTTCTGGCTACTGTTAAGTCGCCGAAGTCAGTACCGTTCCCAGGAGTAGATATAGTTACATAGTTTATTGTGTTTACTACACTTCCACTTAACCCACCCGCAAATATTCCTCTAGTACCACTTGAACAAGCATATCCACCACCCGGTGATAAACTATCCCCGAAGTCGGTAGCGTTTCCTGTAGTCGCTACTGTTACATAATCTATTACATTATTTCCTGCTCCAGCGGCAGGTCCGAATAAAGCTCTAGTTTCACTTGAACATCCTGCGGCAGCACCAGAAACACCACGAGCAACTGTTAAGTTACCAAAGTCGGTAGCGTTTCCTGTAGTCGCTACTGTTACATAATCAATTACATCGGAATTTTCTCCGCCAGCAAACAACCCTCTAACTTCATTTGAGGCTCCGGCACCTACTTCTCTGCTTACTGTTAAGTTACCGAAGTCGATAGCGTTTCCTGTAGTCGCTATTGTTACATAATCTATTGTATTACCTCTATTATAACCACCACCCCATAAACCTCTTATACCATTTCCACAAGAGGAAAAATAACCTCCAGCTACTGTTAAGTCGCCGAAGTCAGTAGCATTTCCTGTATTAGCAAATGTTATATAGTCAATTATATTATTAGTGATTCCTCCACCAGTTAAACCCCGAGAACCATTTGAACAAGAACTTGAACCCCTAGCAGCATTGGTCCTATCGCCGAAGTCTGTGGCATTTCCGGGTGTAGTAATCGTTATATAGTCCATTGTGTTCATCCAGCTACCAGAAGCACCACCACCCGAAAATACTCCTCTAGTACCATACCATACAATTGGTACTATGTCACCTGAACCTGCTCCTACATTAGTCCAAACATTTTTATCAGTAGTAGCATCCGTACAAACATAAAATTCTCCACTTGTACTATTGGCCCATTGTGATCCAAGACCACCTGCAGGATTTGTATCTACTACTGGGTCACTAGCTGATACAGTTGGGCCTGTTATAATACCAGTCAATGCAGCTCCACTTACCGCCGGTAAAGCACCGGTTAGAGTAGCAGAGGGCAAATTAGTCAATGCAGCTCCACTTACCACCGGTAAAGTACCAGTTAAATTGGCTGCTGTTAAACTTGTTAATGCAGAACCATCACCTACATTGCTAGACCATACATTCGCTCCAACACTTACTGTAGTACAAATAAACATCTGACCACTAGTTGTGTTTACAATAACATCGCCAAGTGTAGGTGTAGCTGGACTTGATACAGTAGGATCAGATGATTGTTTTGCTATTTCTCCCCCCACAAGAGGCAAATTGGTTAACGCAGCTCCATTTATAGCAGGTAAAGCACCAGTTAGATTAGCTGCTGTTAAACTTGTTAATGCAGAACCATCACCACTTAGGGGTCTACTAACAGTTATGTTACCTGTTCCATCTAATGTGTCTAATGTAGTGACTTTTATTGTACTCATATATATTATTCCTTATAAAAAGATTTCATTCGTCTTAAATCATATTTTTATATTTTATTTTTATTAATCTCCTGATGTGCTAGCAGTGAAGTGTTTAACACTAGTAAGGTCACCGAAGTCAATAGCATTTCCTGTAGTAGCGATT
>Ga0209360_1002447_pt1 | contig 11115 bp, 14 predicted proteins | sample SaaInlV_130m_DNA_3_FD_184651 | JGI IMG/M metagenome (GOLD analysis project Ga0209360, IMG submission 184651) | Marine microbial communities from expanding oxygen minimum zones in the Saanich Inlet - SI037_S3LV_130m_DNA (SPAdes) (version 2) | ecosystem: Environmental > Aquatic > Marine >... | reverse complement strand
CCAAGCAATTCTGATAAATCAATCTCATCCTCAGCACTATCAAACACTTGACTATTCATTACTACTTTATCACCTACTAATTGTTCATTACTCATTATTTTCTACTTATTATTTATTAGTTTCCAAATGAATTAACCTGTGCACCCAATCCAACAGATGGCAAGATATTACTAATCACACGGTTCCACGATACCACCCCTGCTGGCGCTACAAACACCACATCGTTGGCATTCAGATAAAATTGCCCCGCTAGTAGCATTGCATCAGCTGATCCGCCATCAAATCGGTAAATCACTGGCTCAGACACAGCGCCATTATTTGTACTTGTACGGCGAATCACAAAGATCTGCTCGGTATCAGCAGTTTGGTTGTTAATTCCACCTAGCATTGCTATATCAAGAATACTCATTGGTGTATCGCTAATTGGGTAGGTACCTGGATTTCTTACCTCACCCATAACATACACACGCTTTGAGCGATACTCACTCACACCCACACTAATCTGTGGATCGGTAATATACTTGCTTAGTTTTTCAGTAAGCAGTACTCTAATTGCCTCGATTGACTTACCTTCTACTTTGATATTACCCACATAAGGGTAGAAGATTGTGCCATTATTTTGCACCACTAGGCCATCAGATTTTTTATCAACATCTTTGGTTTCACCACCTGTGTTTAAACCAGTATCACCCCATATTCTAATCGTTAGTACATCTTGCACACCGATTTTATAGGTTGGATTATTAACATGATTAATATTCATCTGCGCTACTAGCGCAGGAGTAATTAACAATGTATCGGGCTTGTCACTCTCTTGGGTGCTAAATGAGCCGCGAAGCCTACTGTTTTCATCCATTTGCATACCAGGCACACAACCTACCAACAAGCTTAGTATTGACATCACACCCAATATTTTTAATTGTTTCATAATACTTATTTTCCTACTATTTAACATGCTATAAATTTAGCTAAAAATTATACTACCAATTCAGACCAATTTGAAATACATTAGCAGCAAATGTTCCACCATCCATGCCTTGCATTCTACCCACATCTACACTCAAATCCATCTTATTACCTAATGCCACATGTGCACCAATTGTATATTGATGAATCATCCCCTCACCCACATCCATACCACCACCGCCACCAACTCCAAACTCATAGCCTACATGCACTGGCAGATCAAACGGCTTGACATCTATACCAAACAAACCTTCAGCATACGCACCTACGCTACCTTTATAGGCACCATACGCATTACCTGAAACTCTTACCCGATCATTCACTTGCTTACTTAAGCCAAGACCTAATAATTCGATTCGATCAGCATAGGTACCACCATTCTTGGTGCGTGCACTAGCATCTGGCTGATAAGTTTTATTTTTAATACTGTACTCAGTCCTACCCTTGCCACCTGTCCAGCTCAAACCCAGCTCAGATGTAGTTGCTGAGAAATTACCACTTGGTGCGTAGGTTTTACCCAACATGGGCTTAATACGCCAACCATCTGCTAACTTAATATCTAGACCTATCATCGGCTGTACAATCAATCCACCACCTGTGTCAATACCGCCGCCACCAGCCATACCTACAGTTAACTTAGCATCTAATACAACAGTATCATCAATCAAATCAGTATTAATGCCAAAGCCAGCTAATACCTTAGCATAACCATCAACCCCGCCTGTGCCTGCACCATAGGTTTCAAAAGTTCGATACAAAGAATCATTAATATAATCTTGATATTGAAAGCCGATTAAACTTATACCATCAACTAAACTTTCACCTCCTCGCTTCTTAGCGTCACTATCGGGGCGATAATGCAAACTTACCGGCACAATCTTAGTAACTCTCTTGCTGGTAGTGCTTAAGACACTAGAACCTTGATAAGGTCGATTAAACTGGTAGGTTGGTATCACAATACCAATACTCGGATGTACATCTCGCCCATAAGAACTATTGGAAGTATTTGGAAATCGCGTATCTACCACACCTAATCGTAAAGCTACATCACCAATCTCTTGCTCTATCATCAAGTGTGATCGCAGCATCAAGCCATCACCAGGGAATGCGCCAGCTCCACCACCACCACCAGCAAACAGCCCCGCATCAATCGCAAGACCATCCAATACATCATCAGCAATATAACGATGATAACCCAAGGTTGCACCTCCAGTGAAAAACCCACCACGATCGCCCGTTAATGCACCATAACCACCAACACCAACATACACGTCGAAGTCACTAAAGGGTTTCACATCATAATGCACACCCAGCGTACCCATATCCTCAGTTGCCGATACTGGTATATCTTCAAACGATAAACGCACTCGCCCAGACTCTGCATTCACCACTTGAACGACAAACAATAAAATCACTAAAATTATGTATTTATTAATCACTAAAAACCTTTTCCACCCATTCATCCACACCACGCTCGATCAGATCTAGCGCCACTTCAAATTCTCTACGGGGCTGCATATAAGGGTCTGATATCTCAAAATCACTCCACTTACCCAACAAATGTACTTTGCCGTTGGATGATGCTGCAATATTATGTACGGCATTAATATGTCCTTTTTCCATCACCAGTATCAAATCATACTCACTTAAAAGTTCAGTATTCAATTGCCTAGCTCGATGCATAGACACATCAATACCCCTCTTATTCATTAATACTTTAACTGCAGCATCAGCTTTGTGCCCAACCAACGCACCAACACCAGCAGAGGCAATATTAACATTGGCATACTTACCACCAGATAGTCGATTAATCAGCAAAGCCTCAGCCATTGGACTGCGACAAATATTACCCACACATACTAGTAAAACACCATTAAGCAACAGAAAAACTCCAGACTATAAAAAATTGCATGTCATATTATCACTTAATATACTTTATACGGTGTACATACCGCCGTTAACGTGTAGCGTTTGTGCTGTGACGTACGCACCTGCATCACTCGCCAAAAACAACACGGAGCCGGCAATTTCTTCAACTGAGCCCAAACGACCCATTGGAATTTGCTTAGCCAAAGCTTCTTTTTGCTCTTCAGGTAAGGCATCGGTCATGTCAGTTTTGATAAAACCAGGCGCTACACAATTAACAGTAATACCGCGCGCACCGACTTCACGAGCAAGTGACTTGGTAAAGCCCATAATGCCGGCTTTAGCAGCGGCGTAGTTAGTTTGTCCGGCATTACCCATCGCACCCACGACTGAGGCGATAGAGATAATTCGGCCAGCACGTTTTTTCATCATCCCGCGTAAGACTGCTTTTGACATTTTGTAAACCGATGCTAGATTGGTGTTCATGATATCGTCCCACTCATCTTCTTTCATGCGCATTAGCAGATTGTCACGAGTGATACCGGCGTTGTTAATTAAAATGTCAACCGCACCATAAGACTCAGTAATATTTTTCATCACCTCGGCAATTTGCTCATTATTAGTAACATTAAGCGCCATACCAGCACCAGAAACACCGTTGTCTTTAAGGGTGGCACTAATAGCGTCCGCGCCCTTTTCACTGGTTGCTGTACCGATAACTGTTGCACCTGCAGCGCCTAAAGACAATGCAATAGCTTGACCAATACCTCGAGATGCACCTGTGACTAATACAATTTTTCCTGATAAATCTGACATATTATTTCCCCTATTTGATTTCTTCTAAAGCACTTGCAACACCGGCTGAATCAAGCACGGCGTTTGCTGTTAATGATTTTTCGATTCTTCTGGTTAGGCCTGCTAATACTTTACCCGGACCTGCTTCAATTAATTTTTCAACACCCATGGCATGCATGGCTCTAACAGTGCCCGTCCATAACACAGGCTTATGTAATTGCGCAACTAGCTTAGCCTTCATCTCGTTAATATCTGCTGCTTTTGACGCATCTACATTATGCAGTACATCAACGCTACCCATATTAAAATCGAGAGCATCTACAGCGCGCTTAAACTCTCCAGCTGCATCATCCATCAGTGAACAATGCGAAGGCACACTCACTGGCAAAACTACTGCGCGTTTAGCGCCTGCAGCTTTCATTGCTTCACAAGTAGCATCAACAGCCGCTTTATTGCCAGCGATTACAACTTGGCCATTTGAGTTAAAATTAACCGCTTGAACGATACCCTCCCCCGCATAATCATGACAAACTTTAACCACTACTTCATCGTCAAGACCCAAAATAGCAGCCATCGCACCCACACCCTCTGGCACCGCTGACTGCATGAGTTGTGCACGTGTGCGCACTAGCTTGATTGCATCACTAAAGCCTAATGCACCTGAAGCCACTAACGCTGTGTACTCACCCAATGAATGGCCTGCCATACATACAGGGGACAAATCTGACTGACTCGTTAACACTTTGTAAGTTGCATAACCCGCTGCCAACATTGCTGGCTGAGTGTTTTGCGTTTGGTTAAGCGCTTCTTGATCTTCTTGAGTTAAAGCCCAAAGATCAAAACCCAGTGCATCTGATGCCTCTGTAAAGGTATCTTTAACAATAGAGAAGTTATCATTCAAGTCTGACAGCATGCCAAGTGATTGAGAGCCCTGGCCTGGAAAAACAATTGCGTATTTCATAATAATATTAATGGGTGAAATAGCCTTATTTTAATTAATAAAAAAGCGCCCGGAAGGCGCTTTTTAGATAATTCTTAACTTCAGACTATGCAGTTTCGATTGAAACCGTCTGACGCATGAATTTACCCTTCTTGGCGAAAACCACTTTACCGTCTGCTGTTGCAAACAATGTGTCGTCCTTACCTTTACGTACGTTTGTACCTGGATGAACTTTAGTACCTCTTTGACGCACTAAAATGTTGCCCGCTAATACAGCTTGACCACCAAATCTCTTAACACCTAGACGCTTCGATTGGGAGTCGCGTCCGTTATTAGTACTACCACCTGCTTTTTTATGTGCCATGGGTTATTCTCCTATGCCTTAATTTTTGTAATTTCGATCTCAGTAAACAATTGTCTGTGACCTTGTGTCTTCATAGAGTGCTTACGACGACGGAATTTCAAGATAGTAACTTTCTTGCCTTTACCTTGTGAAATAACTTTTGCCTCAACTGTTGCTTTAGCAACCAAAGGTGCGCCAACTTGAACGTTGTCGCCATCAGCAACCATTAGCACTTCTTTAAAAGTAACTTTTTTGCCTGGCTCAACTTCTAATTTTTCAACCTTTAAAGTTGTTCCTTCGGCTACTCTAAACTGCTGGCCACCTGTTTTAATAACTGCGTACATAATAAAACCTAAATGTGAATTCGTAAAAAGAGGCAATTATACGCCTTTGAGCCTATTTATGAAAGAGAGTTTTAAGTATAATTTGTATTTTTATTATTACGGACAAGTGAACGATGATTATTTTTGAAACAAACATGGGTGATATCCACATAACAGTTGATGCTGAAAACGCACCTATTAGTGCTAAAAACTTTACTGACTACGTTGAGTCAGGTTTTTTTGATGGCACTATCTTCCATCGTGTAATCAAAAACTTTATGATTCAAGGTGGTGGTTTTAACGAAGATATGAGTCAGAAGCCAACTAATGCTGAAATCGAAAATGAAGCAAAAAATGGTTTAAAAAATTCAAAATATGCGCTTGCCATGGCTAGAACTGCTGCACCTCATTCTGCAAGCTCGCAGTTTTTTATCAACACTCAAGATAATAGCTTCCTAGATTTTCCAGGACAAGATGGCTGGGGCTACTGTGTGTTTGGTGAAGTGGTTGACGGCTTTGATGTGGTTGACAAAATCAACAAAGTATCAACTGGCAACAAAGCAGGACACGCCGATGTTCCTAATGACTCTGTTGTTGTAAATAAAGCCTACACTAAGTAAATTATGCTCAGTTCGCTCATCATAGCGGACCTTCACCTTGTTACCAACGAGGTGGAAAAAAACCAGCTATTTACCGCTTTCTGCAAACAGCAGGCGACCCAGGTAGATCAACTATTCATTCTGGGTGATTTGTTCAACACTTGGTTGGGGGATGATTTATCCTTGTCTTATTATGATGAGATCATTCAGACGCTTAAAGACTTAAGTCACACTACCCAGATTTTTATCATGACGGGAAATCGTGATTTTTTACTCGCCCAAACGTTTGCACACCAAGCGGGTTGTCAGTTAATTGATTCGCCTTATTTGTTAGAAACTCATGGACATCAATATGTACTTACTCATGGTGATGAGTTGTGTACGGATGATGAATCCTACCAACAAATGAAATCAATATTACAACACCCAATCACCAAGTTTATTTTTGTGCGTCTACCTAAACAATGGCGCCTTAAGCTCAGTGGTCAGTTGCGTCAAAAGAGTGTAAATGCTCAGCAAAACAAATCTCAAGAGATCATGGATGTTAATCCGAGTGCAGTTAACGAGCTAATGAAAAAATATCCTGGCGCTGATCTGATTCATGGACATACACATAGGCTTAATACCCATGTTGAACAGAAATTTACGCGTTATGTTTTAGGTGATTGGTCAAACACTCAAGGGAGTGCCATTAAGCTTGCAGATGAATTAAGCTGGCTTGAAATTCGCTGATCGTCCCATCATATCGACACGTGTTACTGTTAGCATGATTTTTTCATCAAGCTTGGGAATCTGCCCTTCTTTAAACTTAACCTGATCCATCAGTCCAACTTCAGGAATCATAAACAAAGCTTTGTCGCCACGAATATCGACCACTACACCCTCGCCTTTCCATCCTGGGTTTTGCTTTAAAAACAAGCACTTATAGTGATCATTACTAAAACGCGTAACTCGGCCAACACTGGCCAATGCGTTGTTATTAATCCCGATAATTTCCTTAACTCGAACTTTATTCAAGGTAGGTTTACCGGCAATAAAATTAGACAGTTGCTGGTGCGCTAATAGGTCGTAGTAACGTCTTAGTGGGCTGGTAATTCTTAGGTACGAATCTAAACCAAGGCCGTAATGCGGCAATGGCTTAATAGAGGTGGCTGAACGCTTAAAAAACTTAATCGCCTGAAATGATTCAGCCGTACTTAAATTTTCTTTTTTGTCTAATACTTCTTGTGGAAAATCTCCTTCATCTTGCAAAGCGTACGGCATGACAATGTCATTTTCTTGCGCATATTGGGAAATTGTACGACCAGCAGTTACCATTACTTCTGCCACAAAATCACGACTAGGGCTGGTTTTCTGAGGCTCTATTTGCACTTCTGAATCAATATATCTGACATCCACATTAGGTAAATTCAAACTAATTGATCCACTTTTTTCACGGAAAGTTTTATGCTGATCAATAAAGGTTTGAATATTGATAAAATCAGCATTGCTATTATCTTCAAGCTCCTTATCTACCGCCTCATAAGTAGTGTTAACCACTTTAATTGTGCTATGAACCACCTCAATATTACTAATAATACCTTCACTCATATTAAGCCCAATGGACAAAGCTGGAGAAGTATCAGTTTCTCCGAGTGCTAGCGCCTTGGTAATGGAAGTGGGTAACATGTGAATAATTTGCTCGGGTAGATACAGATTAGAGCCGCGCTCACGTGCATATTCATCAAGCTCGGAGCCCGAATCAACAATGACTGAAACATCTGCAATATGAATCCAAAGACGATCTCCATCTACACTGATTGCATCATCAGCATCGTTTGATCCTTCATTGTCAATCGCGTAACAAGTCATGTGAGTTAAATCAACACGCTCAATTTCTGGCAGACTGACCTCAATTTTTTCATCTTCTGGAATACCAAAACGCGCAGGATACGGATTAAAGTCATCGGTGAAATATTTAATTTTCAACAGGAATTTATACGCCGCCTCTTCAGAATTTTCAACCCCTACATGGTCTAGGATTTTGGCATGTTTGGACTGATTTAAGGCAACTTTAGCCGCCTCTTGCAAGAAGGGAATATCTTGCTCATCAAAGGTGTTGTTATTGAGGTTGTCAATACAATGCTGTAAGCTTTCAGCGGCTAATTTTTCTGCATTACGCTTATCTAGGATGCCTTGTACTTGTGCAGTTGGACGTACAAAAACACTGTCCTTTTGCCAATAAAAATACAAACCCTCTTCTACCAAAAGACATGTACACCAAGCGCTTTGCGCGGTATATTCATCAAACAGCCATTCGGTAATTTCTTGCAGGGGTAGAATCTCTTCTTGAAATTCTTCAAGCACACTCACATCTGCGTGCGCGCAAGCGTCATTCACCTTAGCAAAATCTGGGTGAATGAAGCGAAAATCTTTTTCTCTGACTTTGCGAGTTGTTCCGTCTGCAAATTCTAAATCGAATTTATTCGCAGCAACGTTAGCAATGCGCGCGCTTTTGCCTTTGTAGGCAACCAGTGAGTTAACCAAGACTAATAAAAATTAATCTAATGTATCTTCGTAATCTTCAGCCGACATCAAGCCATCAATGCTGTCTGCTTTAAATTTAACCAGCCAACCATCATCATAACAACTTGAATTGACCAATTCAGGCTCGTCGTCCAATGCTTCGTTAGCTTCAGTCACTTCAAGATCAGCAGGTGCATAAACACCACTAGCTGCTTTTACAGATTCAACCACACAAAACTCATCCTCTTGAGAAGCCTCATCGCCAACACTTGGCACTTCAACAAATACCATATCGCCTAATAATGCCTGAGCATGATCCGTAACACCCATAGTATAGGTGCCATCGCCATTATCTAAAATCCATTCATGGGTCTGTGTGTATTGTCTATCGTCTCTTACTTCACTCATCCTCTTTACTGCATCTTTCCCCTTTCTACTACGTTAAATTTTAAAAATACTCAGTTGTGTAAATTAGCTACACGCTTTCGCATTTTGAAAATTTGCCTTGTAGAAAAGAAAAATACTTGCAAACTCCTGTTAATTAATAATATTTTTCTAAACTAATACTTTGCCATTTCTGACAAATGGTGGTTTGACTATTTTAGCCGAAACTAATTTATTTCGCATCTCAATTTCACATGATCCTGTTGTGCCCATTGGCACTCTTGCCAAGGCAATTGCTTTGCCCATAGTTGGAGAAAAGGTGCCTGAAGTGACCTCGCCATCACCTAAAATTGTGACAACTTTTTGATGATCTCGAATCACACCTTTGCCATCTAAAACAAGGCCAACAATAGTTTTTTTAACACCGTCATCCCTTAATTTTTCTAACGCTTTACGGCCAACAAACTGACGATCTTCATCATTTAAATCCACCGTCCAAGTTAAAGCCGCCTCAAGTGGGGAGATTTCATCATTCATTTCCGAGCCATATAAACTCATGCCCGCCTCTAGACGCAATGTATCTCTAGCACCTAATCCACAGGGCTTAACACCAACTTCAAGCAACATTTTCCAAGTAAATTCTGCTGACTTCTCAGGCAACATAATCTCAAACCCATCCTCACCAGTGTAGCCAGTGCGAGCAATAAAAAGTCCGCCTAAATTGGCGGCATTAAACGGCTTAAGATCACCCGCCACCTCTTCAACACCTGGCATCGCTGCAAAAACCTTTTCACGCGCATTTGGACCTTGAACAGCAATCATTGCTAAATCAAGTTTGGGCTCAACCACAACATCAAAATTTTGTGCTTGGGTATTAATCCAGGCAATATCTTTTTCGGTGGTACCGGCATTAATCACCATTCGATAATTTTCATCATTTAAATAATAAACAATCAAGTCATCAACCACACCGCCAGTTTCATTCAACATACAACTGTATAGTGCCTTGCCTTCAGTTTTTAGCTTATCAACATCATTCGCAATCAACACTTGTAAAAACTTCTTGGCTTCTGCACCTTTAAAATCAACAGTGGTCATGTGTGACACATCAAACATGCCGACATCATTACGCACCTGATGATGCTCTTCAATTTGCGACCCATAATTAAGTGGCATTTCCCAGCCACCAAAGTCAACCATTTTTCCTTGTGCATCAACATGCGCTTGATATAACGGAGTACGTTTCATGATATTTTCCTATTGTTCTTGTTTGGTATACTTACTAATCATTATCACCGTGATAATAATCAAAATAAAGGTTAACCCCATGGTGCCAAATAATTTGAAATTAACCCATGATTCTTCAGTTTGTTGCGCCACTAGACACAAATCCTGCATTGTTGTTGTGGCGCAATCAAGCTCTGTTAGCTCAATTTTTGGATCTAATTCAGTCGATGAAAACAACAATTCTCTTGCTGCTAATGCAAGATTAACATAATAAGCATTAACCAGGGCAATACCAACAAAGCCCAAGCCCCAAATCCAGCTCATCTGTTGCCACACTGCTTTTGGTAAATCCAGTTCTTTACCCAGCATTCTCTCCAATAATGGTTTTTTACCAATCCAAATACTCACAATTAATACCGAGGCAAACACCACATAAAGCACACTTACTTTCCACATTAAAAATGCCGGATCTCTAAGGGCCAACGTCACTCCGCCTAAAACCACCAACAGGCCAAACGTGATCAGATGGGTGTTTTCAAATTTACCCGTTTGATAGCGAGCAATCAACATTTGCAAAGCGGTCGCGCCAATCATGGCATAGATCGCTGCATACAAGCCCATGGTCTTATAAACAATAAAAAATAAAGCAATTGGAAAAAAATCAAGTAAAAACTTCATAAACACTCCTTGGAACAAAAAACTTTGCCGTTTTGAATAATGGCCTCATTTTCAGGAATATGCGTCTTACAAGTACTGCAAGATAGCATTTTATTAGTGGATGGCTGAGAAATATTATGCTCTGTTGGTTTTCTAAATTTACGCCACAAACTAATGCCCAGCCAAACAATCAAAACAATAATAATTAACTTGATAATCCCCATAAAATCTCACCTCAAAAAAATAGAATTTTACCGGTGCTTGAGTGTATAATTTCCCCTTTTTATGTGTCTATAAAACATAATCACAATTCATGCCCGGGTGGTGAAATTGGTAGACACACAGGACTTAAAATCCTGCGCCTTCACGGGCGTGCCGGTTCGATTCCGGCCCCGGGCACCATATTTAGCAAAAACCCCAATCAAATTTCTGAGTTTGATTGGGGTTTTTTATTTGTACAATTACAAAATATTTCGTATAATCCATCTATGATTAACTCTATAAATCAAC
>Ga0209360_1002438_pt1 | contig 11144 bp, 11 predicted proteins | sample SaaInlV_130m_DNA_3_FD_184651 | JGI IMG/M metagenome (GOLD analysis project Ga0209360, IMG submission 184651) | Marine microbial communities from expanding oxygen minimum zones in the Saanich Inlet - SI037_S3LV_130m_DNA (SPAdes) (version 2) | ecosystem: Environmental > Aquatic > Marine >... | reverse complement strand
AGGCGACGTTTACGAGAAATAGACGTCGAAGTATAAAATTTAATTTTAAAAATATAGGAGTAAGTTATGGAACCAGTAGCCGTTTTTCCAGCCGTTGTAGTTATTCTTTTAGTTATAGCTTACTTGATTAGATATAAATGACAGGCCCATTAAAGTGGGGCCTAAATCGGGCCCCATTTTAATAAAAGTTAGTCCAGATAAAGAATTGGTTTGAGTCATTGTCATAAAAATAATTCAGCGACCTAGTGGGTAGGGGTAGGCTTTGTTACTAATGATATGTTCCAGTGTGCGTTAAGATCAATTTAGGATTTGATAGGTCAAAAAATGTCTTCGATTCAAATAGAAAAATTACAGAAAAAATAAATGACTGGGTATATATTTGAAAGTATGGCCTAGCCTCGCTATTAGTGGGGCTTGCTTATGTATAAACTTGGGCTTACGTTCTTTCAAGATCACCTTCATTATTTATTCATAATTCTCTTCATCGAAAGTGTTTTAATTATTCCTGATCACACTGTTTCGTTGTTGATAAATGAGGAATGATTATGATTCAAAACACCAGTAACAAACCCCCTTATGTTTTTGTCCCCGTTGAGTATCCAGAATTAGCAGAAGGTGAAGAAATACAACCCTATCAACCGGGTTTCATTTGCGTTGAATGGTTAGAGCTAGAAATTATTGAACCCTCTGAATACAATTAATATTCTCAAGCACGCGTAGTTCCATTTTTTCTTCATTATTTGTCCATTACTTATCAAAGATTGAAAAGACGTCCGGTGATTTAATAACACAGACTTTTTAGTTATTAAATTTTAGTTTAGGGACGGGGTAATGAATAAAAGAACATTTCTAAAACCACAGCTTTGGCCTATTTTAATATTATTGTTTTGTAGTGTTGCTACTGCAGCAGGCTATGCCAATATCAATAGTGTTCGCCAGGGCGAGTTCTTATTTAATACTGATGTTCCTAATAAATATAAGGTGGCACCCACGATTTCTACCCGTGTATTAATTGATGTTACTGGCCCTATTGCTCGAACTAAAGTCAGGCAGCGTTTTAGTAACCCGAGTAATCAATGGATGAGTGGGACTTATGCTTTTCCGTTACCTGAAGATGCCGCTGTTGATCATATGAAGATCTTAGCGGGTGGGCGAATCATTGAAGGGGTTATTCGTGAGAAAGACCAAGCCAGAAAGATTTACGAGCAAGCAAAAAATGAGGGCAAACGCACAAGTCTTGTCGAACAACTACGGCCTAACTTATTTACCACATCTGTGGCTAATATCGCCCCTTCTGGAGTTATTGATATTGAATACCAAGAATTACTTACGTTAGATCAGGGTAACTTTAGTCTACGTTTTCCCATAGCTATGATACCCTGTTTTTATGAAATAAGCTTTCGCCAAAATAGTGGCGCGCTTGAGCAGCATTGAAGTTATCGGCACTCAGACTGGTGACCGCGTTATTTTAATTCAATATGGCGGTGTCTGTATGTCGTCAAAATATTTTGGTCGACCAGTAGTTCAGCAAAACTGGATGCCGCACGGTTGGATGTGCATCATTGCTCGGTTTGGTTTTGTACACCTGCACAGAAATCAGATCGGGGTGTTTATGTGATAGATCAGGGGTAAACGATCATAGGCCATTTCGCGTATATCAAGGCAGCCCAATCACCATTTGGCACCGCTGCAACCCTTAGCCTCGACAACAGTCAGGTTCGCAACATCGCGCAACGAGGTGTGGCGCCATTTTCGCCGCCAGCCCTCACCCGGGCCGGTAAAAACTGTTAGTAATCATGCGTGTCACAAATGACCAAAGAACCATAGCCAAAGAAATAGGGATCGGGGCTCCATCGCAGTTTCGTCAGATATACTGAGGTTGCGGGGGTAATCACAAGCGGATTGCATTGAAAATTCCGGTATACTAGCATGTACAGGATCAGAATCGGGAGAACTGAAAATTTCCAGTGTCGAAGGAGCAACCGCCTCGGAAACTCTCAGGCCACCGGACCGATTTTGGTAAAAAACTCTGGAGAGAGGCGCCGCAGGTCCGCCGAAGGGATAATGATCTCAGGCAAAAAGGTAGAGGGGGCATCGCAGCGTGGCCAGTTTTGGCGCGTCTGGGTCGATGCTGGAAAGTTTCCAAACGGAACCGGCTAATAGTAGGGGCGTAATATGTCGGAACTTAAGCAAACTGCACTGCATGGGCTACACTTGGAATTGGGTGCAAAAATGGTGCCCTTTGCGGGGTATGATATGGCGGTGCAATACCCAGCGGGTGTTTTGAAAGAGCATTTGTTGTGTCGCGCGGGTGCTGGATTGTTCGATGTCAGCCATATGGGACAAGTGATTTTGCGGGCGAAGTCCGGCGACAATTTCGATGCGGCGCGGGTTTTGGAAAAGTTGGTTCCGATGGATGTTTTGGGCTTGCCAGCTGGTCGACAACGTTACGGGTTTTTCACCAATGCGGCAGGTGGGATCGAAGACGATTTGATGATCGCGAATCGCGGGGATCATTTGTTTTTGGTCGTCAATGCAGTCCGCAAAGAGGCTGATTTCAATTTGATAAAGGCCGGTTTGGGTGATGTATGTGACCTTGAAATGATCGAGGGTCGGTCTTTGGTCGCCCTGCAAGGCCCCAAAGCAGAAACCGCCTTGGCAAAATTGGTTCCAGAGGTGACGCTTATGCAATTCATGGACGTCGAAGTCCTGAATTGGCTTGGCGTCGAATTGTGGTTTTCACGGTCGGGCTACACAGGAGAAGACGGCTATGAGGTATCTGTGCCTGATGCATATGTGGCAGATTTTGCTCGAACATTGCTGGAAATGGATGAGGTCGAGCCAATTGGCCTTGGTGCGCGCGATAGCTTGCGACTGGAAAGTGGGCTGTGTCTTTATGGAAACGACATCGATAGTGAAACAACCCCAGTTGAAGCATCGCTGAACTGGGCAATGCAAAAGGTCCGGAGAACTGGCGGCGATCGCGCAGGCGGGTTTCCAGGTGCTGAACGAATTTTAAGCGAACTTGAAAATGGAGCCGCACGCAAACGCATTGGTGTGCAACCTCAAGGGCGCACGCCCATGCGGGAGGGCACTGTGTTATACAGTGACCCCGCCAGCGAAAATCCAATTGGCAAAATAACATCAGGCGGATTTGGCCCGACTATAGAAGGGCCGATGTCGATGGGGTACGTTTTGACCGAAAACGCAGCAATAGGCGTAACAATATACGCAGATGTCAGGGGCAAACGTTTGCCTGCTACAGTCTCAAAAATGCCGTTCACACCGGCCAATTTCAAACGATAATATAAGAAACCCAACAAGGTGAAAACAGATGAAATTCACTGAAGAACACGAATGGCTGCATGCCGAAGGCGATATTGTAATCGTTGGCATCACTGAATATGCTGCAGCCCAATTGGGTGACCTGGTGTTTGTCGAACAGCCTGGAGTCGGTACCGAGGTCTGCAAAGACGACGGGGTTGTGGTGATCGAAAGCGTTAAAGCAGCGTCAGATATTCTGCCCCCACTTGATGGTGGAACCGTTGCAGTTAACGAAGCGCTGGTCGATGAGCCAATAAAAGTGAACGAAGACGCAACCGGTGACGGCTGGATGCTCAACATGAAGCTAAGCGATCCGTCCGAACTGGACGATCTATTGGCCGTAGATGTTTACAAAGCATTGATTGAATAGGGTAAAAATATGGCTGTATTGCGCATTGTTGCCGACCTGTCTAGACCTGATTCAGCATCACTGGCCGCATTTTATCAGCGGTTGCTAGGCTTGGAAACGGTAATGGAATTCGGCTGGATCACAACATTAGCGTCGTCTGAAAAGGCGGGGGTCCTGCTTAGCCTTGCGTCAGGAGGGGGATCCGGCACAGCCGTTCCGCATCTTTCCATAGAAGTCGATAACCTTGATGAGGTATATCAAAGCGCTCTCGATATGGTCGTTTCCGTTGAGTATGGACCCGTCTTGGAGCCTTGGGGTGTTCGTCGGTTTTATTTACTCGATCCAAGCAACAACCTGTTCAATATTTTAACTCATGCCGATGCTGCTGCCGGCTCTGGAGAAACTGATGACCTTTGAACCGACTGACTATTTGCCATATGATTTCGCCAACCGCCGACATATTGGCCCTTCGCCCGCTGAAATGAGCGATATGTTGAAAGTGTTGAATGTAGCCTCTTTGGAAGAGCTGATCGACCAAACCGTGCCGCAATCTATTCGTCAGATGGCGCCCTTGGAATGGGAACGTGCGAAATCCGAACGTGACCTGTTGCATCACATGCGCGAAGTCGCCCGCAAGAATGCACATATGACCACGTTAATTGGTCAGGGCTATTACGGCACGGTCACACCGCCAGCGATCCAGCGCAATATTCTTGAAAACCCGGCTTGGTACACAGCTTATACGCCTTACCAGCCTGAGATTTCGCAAGGGCGCCTAGAAGCTCTGTTAAACTTTCAGACCATGATAAGCGACCTGACCGGGCTTGAGATTGCCAACGCTTCGTTGCTGGATGAAGCAACCGCCTGCGCCGAGGCGATGTCGATGTCGCAACGGGTATCAAAATCAAAGGCCCCCGCTTTTTTTGTCGACCACAAGTGCCATCCGCAAAACATCAAGGTGATGAAAACCCGCGCTGCGCCTATTGGTATTGAAATCATCGTTGGTGACCCTGAAACCGATCTTGATCCATCTGCGGTTTTTGGGGCGATTTTTCAGTATCCGGGTACCTATGGTTTCCTGCGTGATTTCACCGGTCAAATTACGGCTTTGCATGAAGCCAAAGCCATTGCCGTTGTGTGTGCCGATCCACTTGCCCTAACGCTGTTGAAAGAACCTGGTGCAATGGGCGCTGATATCGCCGTTGGGACCACTCAACGGTTTGGCGTGCCACAAGGCTATGGCGGCCCACACGCGGCTTATATATCAACGAAAGAGACTTATAAACGCTCAATGCCCGGGCGTTTGGTTGGCGTTTCCGTCGACAGTCACGGCAACCGCGCCTATCGGTTGGCATTGCAGACCCGCGAACAACATATTCGGCGGGAAAAGGCGACCAGCAATGTGTGCACGGCGCAGGCATTGTTGGCAGTCATGGCCTCGTTTTATGCGGTGATGCACGGGCCTGAAGGCCTGAAAGCAATCGCGCAACGGATACACCGCAAAACAGTGCGGCTTGCTAAAGGGCTGGAAACTATCGGTCTGAAGATCGAGCAGGAGTTCTTTTTTGATACGATAACCGTTGATGTTGGGCTGATGCAGAATGTCATCATGAAATCAGCAGTGGCTGAGGGCATCAATCTGCGCCGTGTTGGCGAAACCCGCATCGGTATTTCGCTTGATGAACGCACACGTCCTGAAACAATCGAGGCAGTTTGGCGGGCGTTTGGTATTGCCGATTTGAAAGATGATTTGACGGCGGAATACCGGATACCGGATGCGTTGCTTAGAACCTCGACATATCTAGAACATCCAGTTTTTCACATGAACCGGGCCGAAGGCGAAATGATGCGGTATATGCGTCGTCTGGCAGATCGTGACTTGGCGCTCGACCGCTCGATGATCCCGCTTGGTTCTTGCACGATGAAGCTGAACGCGGCCGCCGAAATGATCCCGTTAAGCTGGCCTGAGTTTTCGCAAATGCATCCCTTTGTGCCCATCGATCAAGCGGCGGGTTATACGCATATGATTGATGATTTGGCGGAAAAGCTGTGCCAGATGACCGGCTATGACGCGATGTCGATGCAGTCAAATTCTGGTGCGCAAGGTGAATTTGCTGGGTTGTTAACGATTGCTGCCTATCACCGTTCGCAAGGGCAGGGCCATCGCGACATTTGCCTGATCCCGATGTCGGCCCACGGCACTAATCCCGCTTCCGCGCAGATGGCCGGAATGAAGGTTGTGCCGGTTAAATCGCTTGAGAACGGCGATATTGATCTTGATGATTTCCGCGCCAAGGCGGAAAAGCATTCGGATAATCTGGCTGCCTGCATGATAACGTATCCGTCCACTCATGGGGTGTTTGAGGAAAGCGCGAAAGACGTCTGTGATCTGGTGCATCAGCATGGTGGACAAGTCTATTTGGACGGGGCAAATTTGAACGCGCTGGTTGGGTTGGCGAAGCCGGGCGAGATAGGGTCGGATGTTTCGCATTTGAACTTGCACAAGACCTTTGCCATTCCGCACGGCGGCGGCGGTCCGGGCATGGGGCCGATCGGCGTCAAAGCCCACCTTGAGCCGTTTTTACCGGGCGATCCACGCAGCACAGACGGCGAGGGTGCAGTTTCATCCGCTCCCTATGGTTCGGCAAGTATTCTTGCTATTTCATGGGCTTACTGTCTGATGATGGGTGGGCCTGGAATGACTCAGGTCACACGTGTCGCCATTCTGAACGCCAACTATATCGCAACGCGCCTAGATGGGGCATTTGGTATTTTGTACAAAGGTCAAAACGGTCGTGTGGCCCATGAATGTATCGTTGATACCCGACCTGTTAAGGACAGCGCTGGGGTGACTGTTGACGATATTGCCAAGCGGTTGGTCGATTGCGGGTTCCACGCCCCGACCATGAGCTTTCCGGTGTCTGGCACCTTGATGGTTGAGCCAACGGAATCTGAGACCAAGGCCGAGCTTGACCGGTTTTGCGACGCAATGCTGGCGATCCATGCAGAGGCGAAAGATATCGAAGAAGGTCGGATCGACCCTGAAAACAACCCGTTGAAAAACGCCCCTCACACGGTTGAGGATCTGATTGGTGATTGGGGTCGGCCCTATACGCGCGAACAGGGATGTTTCCCACCGGGCGCATTTCGGGTCGATAAATACTGGCCGCCGGTCAATCGGATCGACAATGCTTGGGGAGATCGGAACTTGGTATGCATCTGCCCACCGATGGAGGATTATGTCGAAACCGCGGAATAGGCGGCTTGAAGCTGCGGCTGTCGCCCTTATATTAGAGATATTGAATATAGGGGAATGCAGCCATGGCTGAAGGCAAAAAACTGACCTGTCTTGATTGCGCAAGCGTGAACCGCGTACCAAAGGATCGTTTGGCCGCAGGCTCCAAATGTAGGACCTGTGGGGCCAAGCTGATGGACGGCAAAGTGTGCGAACTTGATCCCAAAGCGCTGAGCAAAGCCAAGGCAACCGATCAGCTGCCAATCGTCGTTGATTCCTGGGCGCCGTGGTGCGGCCCTTGTCGGATGATGGCGCCGGAGTTTTCTAAAGCCGCGACTGCAATGGGCGGCGAAGGGCGCTTTGCCAAGATTAATACAGAGGATTACCCAAAGGTTTCCACGGCGCATGGCATCCGGGGTATTCCGCTGATGATTGTGTTTCAGAACGGCAAAGAAATCGCACGACAAGCTGGTGCTATACCCGCGACCCAGATCGAAGGCTTCGTGCTGTCAATCAGCGTGCAAAACTTACCAGGGTTCTGGGGGAAACAGCGTTGAAAAGTTTCCACCCTAGATTGTATAAAATCCGATATTTTATCGGAGCATCCTGGAGTGTTACAAATGGATATTATTGCGGAAGTCAGGGGGCGCATCTTGTTAGTGGAGAGTCGATTAGTTCAATTGCACGTTCTCTTAAAATCTCTCGACCTACGGTTAGAAAACATTTATCGACAGAAGTAGAATCTGTTTATAATCGTGAGCATCAACCTGAACCTAAACTAGGTTCATTCAAGCCCTTACTGGAACAATGGCTTGAAGTTGATATCAAGTTACCCAAAAACCAACGCCGCACTGCACAGCGCTTATTTGAAGGGTTACTTGATGAAGGCTATAGCGGTGCTTATGACAGTATTCAGCGATTTGTTAAACAATGGAAAATTGATAACAGGAAATCACCCTCTACAAAACAAGCTTTTATCAAGCGCGCCACGGAAATTACTGTTCAGTATGTTGATGAACCCAAACCTCTCCCAAACTTATAAAATCTAAAGTAGAGAAAAATAGACCGTTAGTACAGTCGTATAAAAAACAACGCCCTTCCCTTGAAACTTATCTATTTTGTTGTTGTCTGTTGAATCGCGTTGGGTTGATATTAAAACCTCCAGTTATCGCTATCGTGTAGGCTAATTTCAGTAATAATTCCTTTCACGGGATTACCAACGATGAACGTGAATGAAGAGAAGGAATTGCAAAGAATTTAAAACGAACTATTGGTAAAACCCAAGCGTCTAAAACATTATGTCTAGGATGAGAGTTTTAGTTATGGTTTTAGTTATGAAGAAATTATTACTTGTAGTGGTTTTATTATTATCTGTCACTACTCTTAGCGGGTGTTCTGATCAAGAATGGGGTGAATTTTTCGACCCTAAAAATAACAAATAATATTCTCCCTTGATATTGACTCAGCGCACCTACAAAACACACAGTTAAATGTGAAGTCTGCACGAACAATTATGCTTTTCTTTGGTCTTATATATACACTGAGTTGATACTTGCACCACGGTAGAATGGTCACTATAAGTGTCTTGCATCTACTACAACCTTCCGTTGATATAAGTATTAGCTTGGTGTACCCCTAAAATACCTAGTCGCACTCAAAGTCTGGAAGTGCTATCTACAGGAACAACGGGGCGCCAAACTCTATTCAGATAATTTGTGCTAATGACTAAAAACAATACGATTGAAGAATACATAAAAGGCAATGAGGTTTTACGGCTCATGCCCGATGATGATTCGCTTGGCTTAACAACAATAGGTTATGGGCGTTGCTTAGAAACCAACGGCATCACGCAAGATGAAGCAGATATGCTGTTTGCTAATGACATTAATGTTGTGGCTGATGAGTTGCGTAAGATATTTCTAGACTTTGACAGTTTACGTTATAGCCAACAGAAAGCATTGATGGATATGTGTTTTAACTTAGGCTCAACACGGTTGCGGCGGTTTAAGAAAATGATAGCCGCTATTGAAGCTGGTGACTTCAATGAAGCGGCTGTTGAGTTACTTGATAGCAGATATGCAAAGCAGTTACCAAGACGGGCTGGCGACAATGCTATTCTGATGCGTTTAGTTTAGCTACAAATGCTTGCCCCTCGCTTTTAATTGAGTTAAAAAACATATGCAATTGTGCTATTTGTTTAAGAAAAATTCTAGAGGAAAAAACCCAAAAGTAAATTAAATATTTTGCAAGATAATTAACCAATTTATCAATAAATCTCGAGTATATTATTTACCGCATTACAGAAACTATTCACAGGTGAAAAAGGTCTTATTTATAAGTATAAAATTAGGCGTTAGGCGTCATGAGTAATAACATTAACATGTCAATCCCTATTCAAAATACCCAAGCTATTAATTTACAAAATCACCCGGTAAATAATAACTTGATTCAACAAAACCCCAGCTCTAATATTGATCATGCAAGAGCTGTTACTGGAATAGTTCGTAAAAATAAGAATCAACTTAATGTAAAAACAAGTGAGTCCCCTCAAGAGCTAACAAAATCAATCCAGATGCTTAATGAACAAGTCCAAAAATATAACCAGAAACTCCAGTTTATAGCAGATGAAGCAACAGGGAAATATATTGCCAAAGTAATCGATATGAATAGTGGTAATATCATTCGCCAAATACCCCCTGAAGAAAGAATTGAAATTACCCAAAATATAAACACCATTTCAGGACTTATTTTTGACAAAAAAACGTAACCTAGCGACTAAAGGAGATTCTGTAAATATTTCTAACTCGACATCCTTGCATCAGAAAACATTCCAAAATGCTTTTTAAGTCAACTTTTGCAACAACCTACCTTCTCTATACCTTTAGTAATTTATTACCCTATATCTACGCATATACCCCCTATTACCCTCTTTTTTATTATTAGTCTCTCTATATAGATATAGGTTGCATAGGTGACTTTTTAAAACAAACTCTCAAGAGAATGAGTGGTTTCCCTCCCTCGTGATTGGCTGCCAACACACCTCATTCGCTGCCAGCCATGGAAAGCGAAGCGAGGGCTGGTAGTTCGCGATAGGCGTAGATAATTCTGGATACCCGTCGTGCGTAGTGCCAGAGAGGGTCTGGAATTACATCCGAAACGCCATCTAGTCATTTGACGCAGTGACACGAACGCAGGACGAACTGGGGCGCCGTAGGCATTAACTGCCACGTGATTTTTGCCGCTTGCTTGGGCTGGGATGCCCAAAACAAGCTTTCGCAAAAATAGTGGCGCGCTTGACAGTGTTTTAATTATTCCTACCACATTGTTTCGTTGTTGATAAATGAGGAATAATTATGTTTCAAAACACCAGTAACAAAACCCCTTATGTTTTTGTCCCCGTTGAGTACCCAGAATTGGCAGAAGGTGAAGAAATAAAACCTTATCAACCTGGTTTGATTTGCTCAGAGTGGTTAGAGCTAGAAATTGTTGAACTTTCTGAACACAATTAATATTATCGGTTATTCTTACTTTCATTTTTTCTTCATTATTTACCCATCACTCCCCAAAGATTGAAAATACGTCCAGTGATTTAATAACACAGACTTTCTAGTTATTAACTTTTAGTTTAGGGAAGGGGTAATGAATAAAAGAACATTTCTACAACCACAGCTTTGGTTTGTTTTCATTTTATTGTTTTGTAGTGTTGCCACTGCAGCAGACTATGCCAATATCAATAGTGTTCGCCAGGGTGAGTTCTTATTTAATACTGATACCCCTAATAAATATAAGGTAGCACCCACGATTTCTACCCGGGTATTAATTGATGTGACAGGCCCCATTGCTCGAACTAAAGTTAGGCAACGTTTTAGTAACCCGAGTGATCAATGGATTAGTGGGACTTATGCTTTCCCATTACCTGAAGATGCCGCAGTTGATCATATGAAGATCTTAGTGGGTGGGCGAATCATTGAAGGGGTTATTCGTGAGAAAGAACAAGCCAGAAAGATTTATGAGCAAGCAAAAAGTGAGGGCAAACGCACAAGTCTTGTCGAACAACTACGGCCTAACTTATTTACCACCTCTGTGGCTAATATCGCCCCTTCTGGAGTTATTGATATTGAGATTGAATATCAGGAGTTACTGACCTTAGATCAAGGTAACTTTAGGCTACGTTTTCCGATGGCGATTACACCCCGTTATTCTTCAGATAATGAGTCGAGTTTTAATCAATATGAC
>Ga0209360_1002437_pt1 | contig 11149 bp, 14 predicted proteins | sample SaaInlV_130m_DNA_3_FD_184651 | JGI IMG/M metagenome (GOLD analysis project Ga0209360, IMG submission 184651) | Marine microbial communities from expanding oxygen minimum zones in the Saanich Inlet - SI037_S3LV_130m_DNA (SPAdes) (version 2) | ecosystem: Environmental > Aquatic > Marine >... | reverse complement strand
ATGTTCACAACTTAACGGAACTGCCTTATGATAAGATTCTAGTTGTTTAATTCTTTTTTCAAGTTTTATTATTTTATCTTGCATACCTAAGATATAATCTGCTATATCCTTACTGGATTCTTTTGGATAAACTTTAATGATTAATTCATCATCATATTCTTTTTGATAGTCCTTATCATCTTTATCTTCCCATACAGAGAATCTGTCTTTTGTTAGTTTCATGGGAACCTTCTCAATTTGTCTGCATATGCTCTAAAACCATGATGTACTGCATTGCATCTTTTGGACTTTACATTTTTAATGTCAACTTTGTTTAAGCAACTAGGTTTTTTTAAATCACCCTTGTCCACACCCTCTCTAATCACATCATCTTTAGGGTTGTAGTAGTTTATTACTGTATCTGCATATCTAGCAATTTCCTTAACACTATTGATTTCAACTGGGCTTCCTAATAGATGTATCGTACTGACATTGGTTTTAGTATGCTCTACAACATTGCATCCTAATGAATGTCCTACTAAATGAACCTTGATTTCTGGGTTTTTTTCGTACAAGTCATCGATAAATTTTCCAAGTAATTTGCCATTCTTCTTTGCAATGGAATTTGCAACTCTAAGGACTTTGTTATATCTTTCTGGCTTGTGTGCTTCCCTTACATCTGCATCATAACTGAATGATACTACAGGGTGTTTCTTATAGCCAATTTTTCTTAAAGTTCTTCTAAGTATTTTTCCACCATTCTGAGCTCCCCATCTGCTGTTTCTCATACCATGAATGAATATTACAATCTCTTTGGATTTTGTAATACTTGTAAATTTCTTACTTGGATAGAGATAATAACTGTTTGACTTTCCAAGATCTTTGCCAGTTCTCAAGTCAAAATGACCTCTTGTAGTTACTCGTGGAAACTCTGTATTCATGATAATACCTTAGATAATAGATATAATAAGTGTTATGATTTGATTACTTCTAATCTGTCATAACCTTCTTCAAAGGTTGGTTTTGTAAAACTTTCAAATTGTTTCTCGATAACAAAATCTGGGATTCCTTTGCCAGTTTTTGCTTCTCTGTCTTTTAATCTTTTGATGATAGTTTCTCTTGGAATATCAAAGTATACTACTACGATTTCAACATCTCCGTTGGTTCTGATTAACTCAACGAGTGATTTTCTAGTGTATGAATTTAATGAAGTTCTGTCAATTACAAAGTCTTTTCCACTTTTAATGTTGTGGACAATGTTATCAAAGAAGATGCTGTTGATTGCTCCAAATAATTTTTTTGATTGGATCTCATCAAATGCTTCAGTATAGTTAAAGCCGTTTTCTTTTGCATAATTTTCAACGATTTCATCACTTGAAACTGAATCAAGATTGTGGTTTTTAATGTAAGTGCTTTTTCCACTTCCACTGACTCCACTGGTAATGTAAACTTTTTGTTTGTTCATGTATTATCTAGGGTATATGACACTAATAAGTGTATTGTTACCGACCATTTGAGCAATTTGGATGCCTATACAAATGATCATCGCATAGATATTCTATACATTCAATACAAACATTCATGCTTTCGCCCGATTTTCCCTGACCTATTTTTACTTTACAAACAGAGCATTCAACTGCACCTGCTTCTTTTTCCATGATGTCATTAAACCATTCACTATCAGTTGGTGATTTCTCTTTTCCGTCAAACGTAAATCTGCCCATTGTAATTATACCTCAAACATACTTTATATTTTTTTTGCTTTTTCCAAAGTCTTTATGGATTTTGCAAGTCCTTTCTTTGAAACCTCGACATCCTTTTCTGCTATTTTTAAAATTTTATCATAATTCGGTAAATCTCTACCTTGAAAAGTTTGAACATATTTCAAATACTGTTCGGCAAATCCTAAATCTCTTTTCCAAAACTCATGCTGTGCTTCGGCATTTATCAAAGACAAAGATGGCAATTCTTTCTTACTAAACATGGTATATCTAAAATTTAATAATATTTATACATATTTATGATAAAATAACGTTAGCTACATCAAAATAGCATTAAAAATATATCAAAATAACGTTAGCTACGTTACTTTTTCTGAAAAGGTATCTACCAAGTACAAGCATTATATCTTGTCTTGGCATTGTAGAGAACAGAATTTTCTATTTGATCTCCTTCTTGCAAGTAGTCATGTTTGATGTTTCCTACTAATGCTACATCTTGTTGCCATTTTTTGAGTTTTGATTTCATTTGAATCATTTTGGACTCAATCAATGAATCGATTTCTGCTTTAGTAGATTCAATTGGATTGTATACTTGAAGTCTTACTTTTGCATCTGCTTCTTTTCCAGAATACATTGTACTTTTAATATCGGATTCTCCCATTTTTCCGAAACACCAACAACATAACAATCTGACATCTTCATCTTCAAATAATCCGTTAAGACCAACTGATTTGTGTGCATCTGGATGATCCAATTTTCTATCACAAGCAGAACAATGAAGTCTGTCATGTGCTAATGCTTCAGGGTTATTTGGTTGACTTAATCCATATTTTCTTGCTATTACATTGGTTTTACCCATTGCTTCTTTTTGGATTTGTGCAACGTTGATGTCTTTTTCTGGGTTTTCTTCAAGTATTTTAATTGCAACTTCAGGATTTGCATTGTTTAAACGCATCTCTCTTTTTTCTGCTCTTGCTTCTCGTGCTTTACGTTTTGCAAGACTTGATTTTTTCAATGCTTCTCTGTCTTTTTGTGCTTGACTTTTTTCAGCATTGGTTTTCAAAGTGCTTGAAACACCGTTACTATATTTTCTTTGTAATCCTTGACCGTTTATGTTTATCATATATTATGTAGGGTATACTTGTTAATATATGTTGCTTTCAATACTCTAGATAACATACACTTATATGTAACTAATAACATTATCTTATTATGGAACAAATACAAGTTCAACCCGAACAAGAAGTTGTTACTGAGAAATCCATCGGAAATCTCTTTCAAGAATTTCTTGAATCAAAAGGAAGAATTGAAGAATTTGAAAGACTTTCAAAATCTGTCAATATTAGTATTGACGGTGAATTTGTCAGATCAACTCCAAAAGGATTCCCAGCAACCGTAGCACAAGTTCTCAGAACCAAAGTGTTACCAACTCAAAACTTAAGATTTCATCCAGCAGTCGCTGGTGGTTAATCTTTTTTATTTTTCTTAAACTATAAATATACCATTACCCTAGATTATGTATGAATATATTCGTACTTGATGACGATCCAAAAACTTGTGCCATGTATCATTGTGACAAACACGTTGTCAAGATGATTCTAGAAACTGCACAAATGATTTGTACCACTCATCATTTAATTGGCAGTTATGATTATGACATTCCTTACAAGTCTACTCACATCAATCATCCATGCAATCGTTGGTTGCGTGACAGTGTTGAGAATTATGAATGGTTGGTTCAACTTATCACACATCTCAATGACGAATACAAATATCGTTATGATAAAAATGTCAATCATAAGTCATTTGATGCTGTCAAGGATCTTCCAATTCCAGATCTTCCAAACATACCACGTACTCGTTTTGCTCGTGCAATGCCAGATGAATGCAAGATCAAAAATGACGTTGTAAAGTCATATCGCAACTATTATAATACTTCAAAAAAATCAATCATATCATACAAAAAACGTGATCCACCAAAGTGGTTAAAATAAATGTATCAGGTTGAAGTAATTTTGTATAAAGTTTCAACCTGACATGACGTTGGTATTATATGATAAAGGGTAAACATACCAACACCGACCCACATGAATATCAACCAATGTTGACCTCTGACTCTCATTAAGGCGTGTTTCCACGATATAATTCATTATAATTGATATAAAAATATTATTCGCTTGAAGTTCCTCTATTAGTAGATTTTTTACCTTCATACTCTTTGCGTTTTTCAGTAACAGTATCTTCTACAGGAATTTTTGAAGTTCCCCTGTTTGCTGAAATATGTGTAACGCCTGATTCTTCAAGTCTTTCTTGTTCTGCTTCTTTGAATGATTCCCCTACTGTTGGAGTTTCCTCACTAGGTTTACCACTTTCTGTTCCTCTTTTTACCAAGTTTTTACTACGTCATACTTACTTAAAAGTATCACTAATTTTTAATGTTTTTAAATATCCTTGTGAAAAATAGATTATGAGCCATGAATTACTTGGAACAAAATACTGTCCAAACTGTGCAATTTTGAAGGAAAAACAATTGCAGTTGGAATTATGGGAAAAGAATCTTGAGGCTCGTGAACAAGAATTAGAGACTGAAATTGAATTTATAAGAAAGAATAAAATTTATTGACTTCTAGTACCACGATAATAAATATCTGTGTTTGTTGTTGCTGTGGTATGTTTAATTTGAACAATTACTTTTGTATAACTTTCATCTACTTTGTATTGGGTTGGAACTGCTGTTGTGGCAATACTTCCTGCCGATAAAATAATCCAACCATTTCCTCTGTTTGTAGAATCTGTTGTTATTGGTGGAACAATAACACCAATTGGTTTAATATTTGCTAAAATTCTAAAGTCCAAATCTCCACTTGCATCATTATGTATTACAATGTTGGCTTTTGATACTGCTCTACAATCAACATCTAATGCATTTACAAATGCTCCTGTAGTTGCAACTGCCAAGTTTTCTGCATAATTTTCATAGACACCATTCTTAAGTCTACCCAATTTTCCATTTTGACTCGTTTGTGCCATAGGATTTATCACTTTATATGCTATTTAAATATTATAACCTTATGACCTTTGTGATTATTATTGAATGGGTCAATTTGTCGTATTTCCTCTTTACAATCACAGCATTTTACATAAGATCCTTCTGGCTTGTGTTTCTTTATGTAATCTGATATGACATTCCAAAATTCCGTTGTTCCGTATGTCAGCTTTGTTTCTCGTCTTATTTCTTCCTCCTCTTGAATCTGTTTTGATATGAACTCACTTGCACATTTTATCTGTTCATTTAATTCTGATTCCAATAGTGGTGGACTGCACATAAGGTTGTTTTTTGCCTTTATGACTTCGAAAAATACATTCTTTTCCATGTCTGGATATTTTCGAAGTATGCTTTCTGCATATCTCATTATTGCCTCATGTCTGTTTGATCCTGCCAAGACTCTTGTATCATCTTCGGTTAAAACTTTCATTGGAACTAGATTTCCCTTACCCTTTCCCAGACTGTATTCATCACATATCTTGTTTACAACTTCTCCAATTTCATCAAGTATAACTGGTTCTTTTACACCAAGTATTCTGTAATTGCTTCCATCCTTGTGTGGACTAGGAGTACAATACATTATTCCATGAGTTCCATCTCCTTTCATTTCGATTGCTGGAACCTCATCCTTTTCCATTTTTTGAACGATTTCAAAGTTTACTGCATCACTTGATTTCTTTGGCATTGGCGTATGTGTATAGAAATAGAAATGTGCCTTGTTTGGATTGTCATGCTGTTCTGTCAAAGTCTGTTGTGAAAGATATTCAATTCCCTTACTATGCATTACATCAATACCTTTCTTGTTGTCACAGTCTATTGCACATAGGTACAAATCTTTCTTGTCCTCGTTATGAAATACTTTTCCACAAATAACTGCCATTCCAGTTCTGAACATACCTTTTTGTTTCCATTCATCATGTAACTCTTTTGGTATTGGTTCTATCTGCCAATTTCCACGTTTATCTTCCTTCCATGAAACTAATGGTTTCTTTGTTACTCCAACTGCTGGTATTACGTTTACACCAACTGTATATCTCCAAAAATCTGCCCATCTGTTAATTGCAGGTATGTCCATTATGTAGGTTATACTATTAGGAAATATAAACTAAGTGTTAGGGTCGAAAGTTAGATAAGGCTTTCGAACACCTAACGGTTGATCCTGCTTTGGCAAGTTCATATTAATTTTAACTTTATCATTAATAAGAATGACAGTTCTGGGTGCATACTGTCAAATGCGTGAAACAATCAACAATGGCGAATCATTGTAAATTTTACCCAATCTAACACTACTTTCGTTTAATAAAAGTGTTGGTTGTGTATGAATGGATATCCCATCTGTATTTCCAAGTAAAATGATCTGTCATGATATAGCAATCATAACAAAGTTGTTTATCCCAAGAATCCCCTATTGCTTTTCTTCTGACTGTACTACATATCTTGCACATAGCCATTAAAGTCAATATGATTTTATGAATATATACTTACTGGTCTAATATGTTTCCAAGTAATTTCTTTAGGTTCTTGTTTTTTTGGTTTGTCTTTGTCATTAACAATGCATTGATTAGAGATGCAAGTTTTTCCTCTCCATATCGGTTAAGTCGTTCAAGTGCTACGTGATCCGTATTGCACAGATAAAGAAATCTGTTCATCTCTTTCATTACAACTGGTTCCAAGTCCTGATAATATCTTAACTGCCCTGCCGTATCATGTGGATATTTGTCATAAGTCACATCATCAAATACATACCACAAGTGATGAACCGTGAATCCTTTCTTGGATTTTCCCTTTCCACAAACAAAACATTTGCCTTCAGAAAGTGCTTCACCCAATCGTACTTTAATTTTAGAAGTTTCGACTTTCTTGTTTACCATTATAAATACTTTTGTGATTTTCTATTTAATAAGAATTGCCACAAATCTGACAGTTACCGTTCTTTTTTTCCGTGAAAATCATGCAGTTTGGACATTCTTCTGGATCTGCTTCTGCTCCAAGCATCCATTTTTGATGTCCTTTTCTACCACTTCCTCTGCCACCTTCGGTTGCTTTTGATTCATATCCATGAGACAATCTCAAACATTTTTCACATTTATCAGCTTCGAATGTTTTGCCAAATTCTGTATATGTAGCATCTACTTTTGCATTTGACGTATCACAGTGAACACCACATAATGATGGACTAATACCACTTTTCTTTTTAACAATATGGTATATTGGCGTTGAAAAATTTCTTCTTGTAGTTCTAAATGCATATGCCCACAACTCAGACCCACCTTCGGTTGCTTTTGATTCTCCTGTTAATTCTTTTAATTCTTGTTTTTTTGATTCCAATTTACGTTTAGAATGACTAAGTAACTGTGCTTTTACTCTTTCATTGTATAATTCATAAAACTCATCTGGGTGTATATTATTTTCTATATCTTCTAATCTTTTTTGTTCCCATCTTATATCTATTTTTAACATTTCAATTTTATTGGCATTCATTCTTGATAATATACCAGCTAATTCATTATTTTGTTTATCAAGCCTCTTAATCTCATCTTCTTCAGTATATATCTCGGTTGCTTTTGATTCATGAGACATTAAATGTTCGAATCTTTCTCCTTCTCCACTATGTCCAGCAATTCCAAATTCTTCTCCACATTTAGGACAAGTCCAAGATACATGACGTTTGCCAAATTTGTCAGTATATGGTTTTGAATGATCTTCACTTGCTTTTAACACATAATCACAAATTATACAAACATTGTCAATGAACTCATGTCTGTGAGGATATGGATCTATGTTGTATACGTCTGGCATATACTGTTCATCATCAATTCCCTCATCTCCTTCCTCTTTATCCTCCAACAATGACGGATCAACTAACTTGTTTTTTTCCTCATCCCATACATCATGTTCCAATGCAGTTACTGTAAGATCCAAAAGATTTTCAAATGTAAAGTCCAAGTTATGCTCAAGTACGATTTCATGTTTTCTTTCACTTGATAGTGATTCCCCTACCATATCATCAATTAAATCTCTAACTTCATTAGTATGTTTATGTGTCATTTTAGACAATCTTAAAGCAAGTGTTGGTTGAATTGCATCGTAGGTCATTTTTAACATACTTGCAATGGGTAGAGAAGTTGGATCTAATGCTTCATCAGATTTTAACTGTCTCATTAACTCTTGCATTAAAATATAATGTTTTCTTGATTTTGGTAATCTGTCAAATTTTTTCCCATATTTTTTATGTGCATAATCATATAATGAGGCTTTAACTGATTCATATGTTTCGTTAGATGTTTCAAGAAAATTAATATTGTCACTGTCTTTCATACCAATTTCGTCAAAGTTTTTAATTCCTGCATCGCTGAATGGTCTAACCCACTTGCATTTGCAGTTTGGATGTGTATATGGTCTTGAACCTCTTTTTCCCTGACTTTCCAATCTTGGTATGATAGGTCTGTTTGGAGAATCTGTTGCAAATGCCATTCCATCATATTGTCTGCAAATTTCACATTCACTTTTTGATACATATACAAATTGTAATACTTGTGCCTTTGTCTTTTTTGGATTTACACCTCTTGTTGCTCTCCTCACACCAGTTCCATCTTTGTTAAGTTTTTCCTCATAGATTGTTCTATGTGGTGCATTGAATTTACTATTTGAATGATAATTAATTTTTTCATACTCATCATTGTCTCTGGTTGTACCTTTTTCATAATCATCTTCTGCCATACTTATGTAATTTGATATGCTGTGATTTTTCTGTGGAGTATAACTTGGAAGTCGTGTATTTAACTTTGTTTTACCACGCTGACGAGTTTGCCAACCTTTTTTAGCACCATCCGAAGTTCCTTTTTCTTCTGCTTCATCTACTTCTGCTTCATACATAACAAGTTCTGCTTCTCCCTCATAATTGTCTATGAAATTCTGTGCTTCTTCAACATTATCAAAATTTCCAATGGTTTCTAATTTATCTCCAACATCTTCAAAGTCATCATATATACAGACATTTACACCACTTGTAGGTGTTGCTCGTTTAACCTCATCTAATGCTTCATCAATATAACCCACTACATACACCCCATTATAACTTCTATCTTTTCTGGACAATCTGGTCTTTCTTCAACCATACCCATGTCAAGATTATGAAAATATTCTGACATTCCCAATACATAATTGGTTATCATCTCTTTGTTTTTATCTACATAGTTTTTTAACTTTTTGTTTGTTGGTTTGTATATTCTATCGTGAACATAATTAGCCCACGTATCTTCATTTTTAGTTCTTATCTGTACTTCGGATAAAATTCCACTACCGTCATCTATTATTGCGTGATAACTTCTATATCCATCTCTGTCTATGTCTATATTATTCTTTTCTTCCACTACGTTGTAATTGTCTTTTATATATTTCAATGATTTAAACACATCATCTAGATCATCTGCCATAACTCTTACTCCACTCACATCATTCAAATCCCCAACGGTTGCATATAATTCTGGCTTACGTGCAAGTTTACCAACCATACTGTCAATTTCTTTTACTCTACCACTAATAACAACACCTTCTAGGTTTTTATTAAGATTATCCTGCATTTCCTTGTTTGATATTGTTGCAGTTTCCCTCAATCCAACTGATTCTTGTATCTGCTCATCAACAAACTGTTTATCAAGTTGAGGATACTTTCCTATGACTTTTTGAGATATAGTATCATAATCTACCGAAGATCCACCTCCACCTTTTGTTGAAAATTTGCCGTCACTATCTCGTGGGTGTTCCTGTTCTTGAAATGCTTCAACTGTTCTGTTTTCATGTGGTTCGTCATCCAAATAATCTTGATCTGTTGCATAATACCATTGTTGTTGATCTCTGCTTTTGAATTTTTCATCTAATTTTTGTATGCTCATAAAATTATCTCCGTTCTTTGCATTAATTGGTTGTGAATGAGCAAAGTAAGCACTTGGTATTTCTCCTATCTCTTTGTCTTGATCATAAGATGTATTTACTTCTTCTATATATTCTTCTTCTACATATTCTTCATCAACTTCAAATTCTGTCATAGTTAATCACTATTTGGTATATTACTATCTAAATCATCCAAGTTACTAATATGATCTGAATGCATTGCATAATGGTCATCCATATCTGGTATGCTGTCAAATTCTATTCCACAAGTCTTGCATTTTGCATCCACATGTCCGTATAAACCTTGATCGAAACCCTCACTTGTTTTTGATTCTTTTACTTGATCTTTATCTTTGTCTAAATTTATTCCAAATTTGCTTAATTCCTTTTCAATTCTTTCTATAAATCCCTCAACACCATCTTTATGTAAATAACCCATTTGTCTTAAAGTTTTGTCAGCAATTCCAAGATCTTTCATTAGTTTAACTTGATCATGAGATTTCATTGGTTCATTATCTGTCCAATGACCCCATGATTCTGTATTCCTTACTTCTGATTCATCATCCCAATCATCATATTTTTCATAATCTTTCATATCATTTTCTCCGAAGAAACTTGCATTATGGTCTACCTGATTATCCCACTTGTTTGGAATTCTCTTACCATTGATGTAAGCTTCATAATCAGAAGGCAAAGCACCGTATTCCTCAATTCCTATTGCATCCATTGTAACTAATCCCAAGTGACCCATTGGATTGTAATTTCTAATTTGTCCTATTCTTTGACCACCATGATAAAGATCTACCATTGGCATTATCTCATCTTTAACTTGTGGTTTGTCTAGGTATGAGTATTTTTTACTAAAATCATTTTCTCCACCTCTTTGCCAAGGATAACCCATAGTGATAAGTGGATCTTCATATCTTTCTTCTGGTGTTGGATTATCATTGTATGAATCCAGTTGACCTTTCATCATTTTTCTTGCAGCATTTATAGTTGAAGGACTATCTGATGAATCATCCATTTGTGTCATTGATTCACTACCATCAACTATAAGTTCAAAATCATCACAATCACAACCTAATGCTTGTCCTCTACAAGCAGGGCATTTTTCGTTATCACAATTCCAATGATGTTTATCCCCAAATTGTTTCACTCCACAATCACGACATCCATCCTCATCATAATTTCCATCTTCACCATATCCTATTCTAGAATATCTCTCACCATCTATTTCAAAATGTCCTACACATCCTGTTCCATTCATTTTTTTATGACATATATTACATGTGCCATATGCTTCTGTTGATTTTGATTCAAATGACGTAGGTGGACTATTTGAATATGTAAATCCTTTTGCCAATATTTCTGCATTCTCATCAGTCATGTTGTGAATTTGTTTATTATGATCAAATACCCCATCCCATGTTGCATTTTCTTCAATGGTCATGTGACATAATGGACAATAAAAAGGAATACCTCCTTCGGGTTTATCTTTTGTCCAATCAAG
>Ga0209360_1002372_pt1 | contig 11325 bp, 7 predicted proteins | sample SaaInlV_130m_DNA_3_FD_184651 | JGI IMG/M metagenome (GOLD analysis project Ga0209360, IMG submission 184651) | Marine microbial communities from expanding oxygen minimum zones in the Saanich Inlet - SI037_S3LV_130m_DNA (SPAdes) (version 2) | ecosystem: Environmental > Aquatic > Marine >... | reverse complement strand
CTTCCTATGTTTAAAATGTACGAAAGTGTTTCAATGTAGTTAAATTTATTCAAATTTTCTACTAGAGTAAAAAAAAAGATTATATTGTATTAATATAAAGACGTATTATAGACTTATTAATAATAACGAGATAGAGGAATATATGCTAAAAAATAAATCATCAAAGGGCTTTACCCTAATCGAATTGGTTATTGTAATCGCCATTATAGGGATTCTGGCAACTCTCGCAGTTCCCGCATTCAATAACTCAGTTCGTACTGCTCGCGTAGCATCAGCGCGCGCTCTTGCAGCTACCATCAACACGGGTGTCATATCATCTTACATCGAGTCTACAATGAGTGGAAGTGGAAATTATCCCGACGTTACAGGTGATAATGACGATAATAATCTATTCAAATCCAAGTTTACCGACGCTTCTGTTACAGAAAACTGGAAATTTAGCACTGCTGAAGATGTAGCGGGTAATAAGTGCGCAGTCTGGAAATTGGCAAATGATGCGTCCATCATAGTTGTATATGCTGTGAATATTGATAATAAACCAGCAGCGGAGGATGTGAAACTAACAAAATACAATGTATATTTTAGTCATGCTGATGCCGAGTTTACTTCCCTTGGTGGCTCCTTGACCAAGGCAAATCTTAGCGGTGCCCCTGCTTCTAATGGTAATAACGTATTACCGTAGAACCATCATTATGAATAGTATCAACCTCCGGGTTAGACATTCTGCTACTCCTAGAGAGGATTAAATTCTTTTTTATTTGATCTATTAATAAAAAGGCCGGTTATTTTCCGGCCTTTTTTTATTTCAATATGAATCGTCTCAAAGCATATACCTTATTCGAGCTTGTTCTGGTAACGGCCATTATCGGGATTATGTTCTCTCTGGCTATCGTTTCATTTTTACCTGATCAAGAAAAATTGAATTATAAAAAGATGACTGAGTCGCTTAATCAACATATTATTTATGCCCAGGAGGTCGCACTTACTGAAAAAAAATATGCGGTACTTACGGCAGATCCTGAAGCACGAACGTATAGCCTATCTGTAATGGCCTCAAATTTAGAAGAATCAGACCGGTCTATTCCTTTGTGGTATGATAATGCATTTGTCAATGCGGTGGATATTTCTTCTATAACGACTACTTTGCGGTTTGGTGATTCCAATCAGATATTTTTCAAACCATGGGGCTTGATGGAAAGTTTAGATGATATCACCATTGAGATTGATGGAATGAATCTAATTGTCTCAGGATTAACAGGACATGTCTCAATACAAAGATAAAGTGCAAAAACAAATTAAACAGAAGGCTTTTTCTTATGTGGATGTAATCTATGGGATGACGATCATCATGATCATTCTTGGGGTGATTTTTGGTTCTATACGTATGGTAGAAAGGCGGCTACGTGAAAATCAGCTAATTATTTTGGCGGATAGCTTCGCCAATAAAATCTTTGATGAAGTAAGATTACGAAAATATGATGAAAATATTGCTTCAATCTTGGACAATGGTCTCACAAAGGTTTTTGATGTTGAAGAAGGTGAAGATCAAGGAGATTGGTCTTCGTTTGATGATATCGATGATTTTCATGGAATTACAGCAACTGATTCTGCCTTCCCACGTATGGAAACATCTATTAATGTTAATTATGTTAATTTTGATCCAAACAATAAGAATATCACTTTATCGAATATTCCAACTTTATTAAAACGTGTGCAACTGGATGTGAATCATCCACTTTTTGATAACCCAATTCGGTATTCTACAATTATTGGTGGCAATTTTGATCCCGAGATTTTAATTGTAAGGGCCTACCCAACAGATATTTCTGTTAATTTAGATATAGGTGAACATATTATTACAGCGGGGGATGGTTTAGAATTTAATGTACAATTTAGTGAAATTGTTTATGTCAATGGTAATCATGAATCTTTCGCCTTTTACATTGATATTATTTCCAGTCTGCTGAATGGAAATCCAGGAGATTATTCAAGTAGGAGTTCTAATGACGGCGAAATTCGTGCAGACTATATCAGCGGTCATGGTACAAGTCAATTGACATTTCAACTAGCGGTTGGTCCGAATATGGGAGGGGCTGAACTAACAGATTACATTTCATACCGTGACAATTTAATAATTGTAAATGGTTCTGTAACTGATGATGAAGGAAATGAAATCATTTATAGTTTGCCAAATAAGGATAGCGCTAATTCCTTTGCTTCCCACACACAAATCTTACCTCTTCTGCAGCAATTTGATTCTAAAATTTATACTACTGCTCAAATAAATCAATTTAATGAAAATTTAAATATAATTCCTGTTGTTCAGAGCCCCACTGAAATATTTAATAATTGGCCCCGAACCGAAAGAAATATTTATTTTGCTAATAGAGCCGATGCGGAAAACGGCGAAAGGTGGTATAGTTGCATCCATCCAACGAGGGGTTATTTTGTCAGAAGCTGGTGTGCATCTATGGAGTGGGAATTACTAGAAAATCCTGAAAGAGTAAGCCAACCGGAAAATGTATCATATTTAAACACCTTTATCAGTCCAGATTCGTTGGATAAATTTACGTTTGAAGCAACTTTGTACTCTAACGCTTCAGATGATGATTATGTCGGACTTGTCATTGCTTACGAGAGAAATAAAGCAGTTAATTGTAGCACTGTAGGAGATCATGACCCCAATACCTGCACAACAGAAACATCAATTAACCCCAGCCTAATTAATAATGGTATGACTAACAAGTTTTTAGTACTGATGAGGTCAGGAAACGGATTTACCCCATTAAACGGTGATAATGGAAGATTTGGCATCATTTATTGGGAAGAGCACTATGATGGCGGGAGAAATACGACCTTCAAATGGAGTAAAAGAGTATTTGATGAATCAACCGAAAGACGTCAGAATTGGAATATGAATCGATATACTAGAGTAAAAATTGTGCGCGACGGTAATATCATTAAAGCATGGACAGGTCCATTTACAAATAGTCGTCCGGACCCAAATAATCCGCAATACTCAGATGATTATATTGAAATTGATTTAGCTAGTGATAGAAGGTTGCACAAATTTATAGGCAAAAGACAATATGGATACGCAACTTTAAGTCAACAACTTTCGCAATATTATGATGTTTCTCTTGTGGGTGGAACAGTCCAAAGGAGGGATTTTTCGATATTGGTTGATGTAGGAAATGAAGAGCCTGTAGTTACTGAATATTATAAGATTGATGAAGGAGGGTCTCACTTGCAACAGGTTGGAAATTTACAAAGAGATCTTGGGTATTTACGTCCTCTTTTCAATCCTGAAAATAATAATAAGTTTTTGTTAACAGAAACTGGCATCATGGTGTATCCATTTGAAGACTAATAAGGGATTTACACTTATCGAAATGCTGCTAACCATCGCAGTTTTAGGGATTGTGATGCCGCTACTTTTCAATGTGATCAATAGTAGTTTTAAAGAGCTCCGTAAAATGGAATCGATTCAGATGAAAAATATTGTTGAGTCGCGCCTAATAAATCGACTAGAGGAAGATTTTAGGACCCATACCAAATTCAAATTCATGACCGCTGATTCGATTGGGTTCTATACTACGCGCGATCAATTGTTTCAGCAGGAGGTGTCCTATTTTATTGCGGATGATGTCATATACTATCGGGTGGATGATTCAGATAAAAAAGTTCTAGTAAAAAATGTGAATACTCTCGTTACTGAATTCGAGTATTACAATTATGACAATACGGTCAAATCACCAGAAAATTCCGATTCATTCATTATTCCTGAGATGAACACCATGCCTAAAATTCGCCTCAATTATCAATTTACCCTTGATGAAAACATTGTGAGGAATCATTATATCAAAGTACGGAGACTGAACTAGATGAAAAAAAGTGGAGGCATCATTTTATTATTTTCGTTAGTGATCACATTTACCGCATTAGGCATCCTCTTACTGTTAAGCTCGACTGCGACCTCAAATCTACGAACGGCGGCCAATAAATACGTTCGTACACAATTGATCAGTAATATTCGCTCCGGAAATACCCTCATTGAAAACGTGACATTACCAGCGTTTAACGATGAAGGAATCCTTGAGATTGAAACGATTGAATCCGGTACTATCCAATTAAAAAGACTAGAGCAAAAAGCTTCTATATACCAAGGACAGTTTACGTTCGCTGACCTAGGAGCTCATGATCATTTCAAACAGATTCAAGATCAGTTCACCATATCACTCTGGATGAAACCTCAAAATCTTGCCTCACCTCTCACCGGTTTACAGCTTCCTTACAGCGGAGAGCCAGTTCTTGGTTTTAGTCAAAAAAGATTTGATGACTATCCAGGCGCTGGGTTCCAATTCGCCTTTAGTCGGATCGTTGAAAATACCGTTGCGCGACTCAATTTCAATGTTACATTGAATGATTCAGAGGTACGTACTTTTTATTCACTTGGTTTTAATAATATTATTGACAGTGAGTGGATATTTGTCACTGTGGTATATGATGGGAATCAGCTCAGGATTTTACGTAATGAGGAAGTAATGGATGAAATAAATGCCAGTGGCAATGTAGACTGGTCAACGATCGCCAATAGTAGTTTTTTTATTGGTAAATATGTGGATACGCCTATGATGGGGGGTATTTTCTTTTCTGGTCAGGTACGGAACGTGGGAATATGGAATAGTGCAATGAATAATGCAAGCGTAGGCTATATGCATCGACAGGGGTTGAATTTTAATTCACTGATCAATTTTAGTGATTATGCTAGCAGCGATCAGTTGCTTGGATTTTGGAAGATGAACGATGGAACGGGTACGGTCGTATTGGACTATTCAATATATTCGAATAATGGTAGCATTCTCAACAGAAATGCTTCGGATCAATGCTGGTCTACAGTCACTGACAGTTTTACGTATATAATTTCATCAGAGTTCAATGAATTCCAACGCTCAGAAAATCTGCGATAGGTAATCAATTGCAAATCTTAATATTTATTTTAGGTGCATGTGTCGGTTCATTTGCGAATGTACTTGCCATTCGTACCACTGAATCTAGAAATTACATTTTTGGAAGATCAAAATGCCCAAAATGTGATAGGCAAATTCATTGGTATGACAATTTACCATTAATTTCATTTTTATTGCTAAAGGGTCGGTGTAGACAATGTAAAGAATCCATATCAATTCAATACCCTGTGGTTGAATTAGTGATGGGGATATTGGCTGTAGTATTCTATGTGCATAATTCGTCGTTTTTACCATATATTCTATTAATGGGTATGGGTACTATGTTACTAGCCATTGCCCTGACCGATTTAAAAGAAAAATTCATTTATGAGTCTCATTTATATTCACTGCTAGCATTTTCAATCTGTTATCGATATTTATTTATAGATGTGGGCATAATGGATACGCTGCTGGGTGTTGGACTGTTTGGAGGTTTCTTGCTCTGTTTACGATTTATTGGTCGTATTATCTATAAACGTGAAGCAATGGGTGTAGGTGATATCAAAATGGGATTTATTTTAGGAATACTATTTGATTGGCAGCTAGCTGTCGTGGCGCTTTATCTAAGCTTTATTAGCGCTTCGATTGTAGGCGTATACCTCCTATTATTTAAGAAAAAACAAATCAAGATATTGCCATTTGCCCCATTTATTGCATTCGGTTCAGTTATATCAGTGGTTTATGGAAATAAAATCATATATGCTTTTTTAAGTATTATATGAATTCGCAAAGGCGCATTGTTGAGTGATTATTTATAATTTTCTGTATGAAACGACTCTGGCTCAAATAAAGGATTGAAGATGAAAAGATTATTACTAATTGCAATATTACTAATTATTGGGTGTTCTGAAAAATCTGTAGATAAAACCACCTTATTTAAGAAAGATGAGCCAATATACGGTGGCAAAAAAAAACTACCTGGAAAATTTATCAAGGCGTCTCTAGGTGCGCCAACTACCGGCGCCGGTCAAGAACCGTCGCTCACTATCGATCGTATTGTTTCACAGCCATCGATCACTGGTACAGCGCCATCCTCTCCCTCCTGGTCAGCCGACAGCCGCCAACTCGCGTTCCTATGGAACGACTCTGGATTGCCACGCCGCGAGATATGGATTGTGAAGAGCGATGGCTCAGGACTGCGCCAGCTCACTTCGGAGATTGAAGGAACGAGAGGCGTAGATCTGTTCGTGTGGACCCCTGATGCGACAGACCTTATCTATTTGCGCTCCGGTGACGTTTGGCGCGTGTCTTTCGCGAATGGTGACGGGGAGCGCCTAACGGAGAGCGGGGGCGACAAGTCGAACCTGGCTGTCTCACCTGATGGCCGATATGCTTCCTTCCTTCAAGACGGCGACCTCTGGCTCTTCCATTTAGGAACAAACGCGCTGACCCGGGCGACGGAGGTCAGTGTACCATCCATTTCCAGCGTCCCACTCGGGCGATACAACCGTCCCGACGTCGAGATCGGGCCGTACGTCTGGGGTGGCCCTACATACGCCTGGTCACCCGACAGTCGGACCATTGCGGTACATTACGTCGATCGCCGGAACATGCGAACGGTACCGTTTCCGTATTATCTCGGCAAAGAGACTATTGTAAACAACCTTCGCCGGGGATACCCTGGTGATCCGAACGAGCACCGCACAATCGGTTTCTATGGAGTTGAAAGCGGCGACTTGACGCTGTTGGACCTGCCGGGACCCACGACCAACCGTGTTGTAGCCTTCTCCTGGTCTCCCAATGGAACCTTACTGCTTGATCGTGAGTCGGATACAGCGGTGGATCGTTGGTTGCATACCGTCGACCCAGTTGATGGTCGCATGCAGGAAATCTGGCACGACCATCGAGAAACACGCGTATATACATCCATCGCATCTGCCTGGCACTCAGACGGCGTGCGCGTGGTGTTCCTTAGCGACCTTGGTGATCGTTATGGTCTCTATCTTCTGACTCCTGGAGATAAAACACCGAATCTGCTAACGAATGAGTCTTTCGATGTCATGGGCAAACCCCTCGTGGTGTCGGCTGCAAGCATGATATTTTTCCAGTCCAATGAGCCGAGCCCGTACGAGCGTCAGGTTTTTCGTATCCCAGATGAAGGAGGAACTGCAACGCGCGTCACCACTTTGCCGGGTCAACACCGACCCTACCCGTCACCCGACGGCACAAAGGTAGCGCTTCTTCATAACAGTGACCTGAGCCCGTCAGATCTCTACCTAGTGGACACTCGGAACAGCTTACTCGAGAGCCGAGTCACCACGTCACCTACTCCTGAGTTCATGCGTCGATCTTGGGCCCAGGCACGGTACACGACCTTCCCAAGTCGAATCGATGACTACACACTGCACGCACGCATTCTCGAGCCGGCCGACCTCAAGCCCGGAAAGCGGTATCCTGTCATCTTCGGCCCTGTCTATTCGAACACGGTGCGCAACCGTTGGTCCGGAACGATCGGCCTCATGCAGCAGCTTTTAGTCGAACGCGGCTACATCGTGATCCAGGTTGATGTGCGAGGAAGCACCGGATATGGTCGGGCATTTCGGGAGGAGTTCCTCACAGACTTTGGCGGCAGTGACATCGACGACCTCGAGAGCGCTGTCAATTACCTGTCGACGCTGCCCTACGTAGATCCGGAACGAGTCGGTATCTGGGGCAGCAGTTACGGGGGCACGCTCACTATCTACTCGCTCTTCAAGAAGCCGGGCCTGTACAAGGCTGGAGTCGCCGGAGCTGCAGCGGTGGACCCGTACTTCTTCGGTACCGATGATGTTGCTATAGTGCGACGCCCACAGAGCCATCCAGAGGCGTTCACCCGGGGCGCTGCACAATATGCAGGTAACTTGGAGGATCACCTGCTTATCATCCACGGAATGCAGGATGACGTGGTGCCATTCAAGACGACGGTGGTGCTGGCTGAAGAGTTGATGCGCTTAGGCAAGGACTTTGATTTTGCCTTCGCTCCTGGGGCAACCCATGGCTGGACACGCCCAACCCACTACGCTCGCTACCTATTTGGCAAGCTCGTAGCTCACTTTGATCGGTATCTGGAACCGGGTCCCCAATAGTTTTCTCACTTCGCCAGTAAGCTTAATTATTAATTAAAATGTATTATTCTGTATAAAATTGTTTCTATTAAATATATATTCAAGTGTCGCTTAGTGAGTTAAACCTTATAATTAAATCGTTCTGGAATAAAAAGTATGAAATACCAACCAAAATTGCTTTTAGCCCCTTTATTTTTAATCCTTCTTCTAACTTTATACCAAAAATTCAATAATGAAAAATTCCAAGAAATGCCAATTCCAAATGCAAGGATGCAAGTTGGAGAGGAAGAAGATCCAAATGCTCGCCTAGAATTTGAATGGTTGCGTACAAGAGACCCTCAAACAAATGAGATCCCAGAAAATATTCGCCTTAAGGAAATTGACTTTGTTAAAAATGTTCCTAATCGTAATCAAGTTTCGATGAAGAATGTTCAAGGTGGTGCATCAAATTTGAAAACATTAAACTGGGATCGAAGAGGTCCTTATAATGTTGGTGGGCGTACTAGGGCTATGGCACTTGATGCTACAAATGAGAGTATTATAATTGCCGGTGGAGTTTCAGGCGGTATGTGGAAGACTGTTGATGGAGGGGCAACTTGGAAGAAAACTACTAAACCAGAACAGCTTCATAGTATTACTGCTGTAGCTCAAGACACCCGTACGGGACATACTTCTACTTGGTATTATGGAACGGGAGAATTAAGCGGCAATTCTGCTTCAGCTAGTTTTAGTGCCTGGTATAAAGGCAATGGAATTTACAAATCTACAGATAATGGCGAATCCTGGACTAGCCTAACAAGTACGGCCTCAAATAAACCTCAATCATTTGTTAACACTTTTGATTATGTCAATAATGTTATAGTTAATCCTTTGAATGGATACGTCTTTGTTTCTGGTGTATATGGTCTCAGACGAAGTAAGGATGGTGGAACAACATGGGATTCCCTTTTAGACTCTGAGGCATTAAATGCTTATTACACAGAAATAACGATGAATTCAAAAGGAGTGCTTTACGCTGCTTTAAGTACCCGTGGTATATTTAGATCTGCCGATAATGGAGATACTTGGACAGATATTACACCAAGTTCATTTTCTGTAGTTGGTCGTACGGTAATTGGGCATGCACCTTCCGATGAAAACACAATGTATGTAATAAGTTATTCAAGTTCAACTTCACATCCACTATGGAAGTATACCTATTCATCTGGAGATGGCTCAGGTTCAAATGGAACTTGGACAGATCTTTCACTTAATATTCCTGCGTTTGGCGGAAATGTAGGTGATTTTGATTCTCAAGGCGGCTATGATTTGATTATAAAAGTGAAGCCAGATGATCCAAATTTTGTGGTCATAGGTGGTACAAATGTATATCGGTCATCCGATGGTTTTAGTACTACATCAAATACTAAATGGATTGGTGGTTATGCAACAATTAATAATGTATCAATGTATGACAATCATCATCCAGATCAACATGGCTTTCTTTTCTTGCCTTCAGATCCAAATACCGCATTTTCTAGCCATGATGGAGGTATCAGTAAAACTACAGCTATTAAAGATGATGCTGTTGTTTGGACATCTTTAAGTAATGGTTATTATACGACACAGTTTTATCATGTAGCTATTGATCAATCAGGAACTAAGCCTGATTTAATCATCGGTGGTATGCAAGATAATGCTACTTGGAAATCAAACGTCAATTCTGAAACTCACGTCTGGGTGAATGATGGTACTAGCGGTGATGGTGCTTTTTCTGCTATCGCATTCAATGCACAAGCTGATGTTTGGTCCTCTCAAAAGGGAAATTCATATCTATACGATTACCGGAATCCTTTTAATTATAGTTTTGGATACTCATGGGTCTCTATGAAGCCTTCGTCGGCAACAGGTCAGTTATTTATCAATCCATTTATTTTGAACCAGGCTGATGAAAAGATACTTTTCTATGCTGGAGGTTCCACAATATGGAGAAATAATAATATTGATATTTCTAGTTTTGCAACAGCTAACGCATATTATGCAAGTGATCCATGGGATCAATTAACAAATGCTGCATCAGGCGGTTCAATTAGTGCCTTGGCAACAACAACAACTAGTCCAACTAATCGCTTGTATTATGGAGATAATAAAGGAATACTACGGAAACTAGATAACGCTAATTCTGGAAATGGAAGCCCTACTGATATTACTGGTTCTTTATTTCCTACTGGTGCTTACGTAAGTAATATTGCAGTAAATCCAGAGGACGGTGATGAGCTAATCGCCATCTTTTCAAATTATAGTGTAAAAAGTATCTGGCATTCTGATGATGCTGGAGCAACATGGAGTGATATTGGTGGAAATTTAGAAGAGAATAGCGATGGTTCTGGAAGCGGTCCGTCAGTTCGTGCAGCACTAATTATAAAATTTAAAAATACTCAAATGTATTTTGTTGGTACATCAACGGGTCTTTATTCAACTACAAGTCTCAATGGCGCATCGACTACATGGGTTCAAGAATCTGCAGAATCAATTGGGAATGTGGTGGTGGATGGATTGGTTGGTAGACAAAGTGACGGTTACATTGCTGTGGCTACGCATGGTGCAGGTGTTTTTACAGTGAACTTTAATTCTGCCCCAGTATTAGAAGCGATGAGTGATATAACAGTTTTAGAAGATGGAGTTTATGAAGTAAATCTTAGGGGCACTGATGCTGATGGAGATGCGATTACATATTCCGCAAAATCTAATCCAAATACAGTAACTGCAGAGATAATAGTAGAGTACGATATGCTTAAATTGACACCTAATGCAAACTGGAATGGGGTAGCTACCATCACCGCTTATGCTTCCGATGGGATGGCAATGGATTCAACAACATTTACGCTTACGGTAACCCCAGTAAATGATATTGATGCGGTTGCCGATGTAACCATTGATGAGGATAGTAAAGCCCAAGCTGCCCTTACTACAACTTTTACTGGAACGACTACATTTACAGCTGTTTCAGATTCAAATACAGTGACCACTTCCATTAGTGGATCAACCCTTACTTTGACACCCAATGCAAACTGGAATGGAGCAACTAACATCACCGCTTATGCTTCCGATGGAACTTATAAGGATTCAACAACATTTACGCTTACGGTAAATTCAGTAAATGATATTGCTGCGGTTGATGATGTGACTATTGATGAAGATAATTCAATAGAGGTTACTTTAGTTTCGACTTTTGATGGAACGACTACATTTACAGCTGTTTCAGATTCAAATACAGTCACCACTTCCATTAG
>Ga0209360_1002361_pt1 | contig 11369 bp, 15 predicted proteins | sample SaaInlV_130m_DNA_3_FD_184651 | JGI IMG/M metagenome (GOLD analysis project Ga0209360, IMG submission 184651) | Marine microbial communities from expanding oxygen minimum zones in the Saanich Inlet - SI037_S3LV_130m_DNA (SPAdes) (version 2) | ecosystem: Environmental > Aquatic > Marine >... | reverse complement strand
CTGCAATAATTTCCTGCATTACTGCTTTTTTTATTGTATTTTTTATGACTCCTCCTTTGATCAAATTTCTAGAAAAAAGAAATTTTGCAGTCAAAGATATGAATAAAAAAGAAGATGTTATGGTTGTAAGGCCTGGTGGACCTGCTCTAATTGTAGGAATCATCGTATCAGAATTAGTTCTTTATGCATTTTTGCAGTTAAATGAAATTCTTGCAATAATTATTACAACTAGTGCTGCATTTGTAATTGGATATGTTGATGATAGAAAAGTAATGGGGGGTTGGTTCAAACCAGTTACACTTGCAGTAGCTGCTATCCCAATTATTGCATTTGGTGCATATGATACAGGTTTAGCTTTTCCATTATTTGGTATGGTACAAATCCCAGTACTATACATTGCATTGATATTTTTTATGATCCCAATTACTGGAAACACAATTAATTCGATTGATGTTCTAAATGGAGTTGCCAGTGGTTTTATGGTGATTGCAAGTTTTTCATTATCGATTTGTTTGTTTATTGTACAAAATTATGAAATTGCAATAGTGAGTTTACCTTTGGGATTTGTTTCATTAGCATTTTATAAATATCATAAAATCCCAAGCAAGATTTTTCCTGGAGATTCTGGAGCCCTGACTTTGGGTGCAATGTATGGTGCTATTGCAATTGTTGGTGGTGTAGAAATTATTGCAGCAGTTGCATTACTACCTGCTGTTATCAATTCCTTTTTGTTCCTATCTAGTGTAAAAAAAATAGTAGAACACAGACAAGTGAAAGGAACTCCTGTTGATCATACTGATGATTTTAGATTAAGAGCAACTAATGATAAATCTGCACCTATCACTTTGGTAAGATTGATTCTTACAGGAGGACCATTATCTGAAAAACAGGTAGGATTTGCAATTTTCAAACTTGCTATCTTTTCTGGAATATTGGCAATAATTACTGCATTTATGATGGGTGTTACTTTTTGAAATTTGGTCTTTTTGGATTTTTATTTGCAATGTGGATTTTGATTCTACTTGGTGGTGGAATTATGGTAACTATTTTAGGTCCATTTACAATTCAACAGTTTGGAGAATTTAATTGGATGATTGCATCAGGAGTTAAAGTAACAATAGCTCTAGTCTTAGTTATAGCATGGATTTTGATTTTATTAAAATTGAAAAATCGAATTTTTAGAAAAGAATTAAAGTTTTAACTCTCTTTCCACATTCTTTGTTTCTTATCGTATTCTTCTCTAGAGTATCTTATAGTAGCTGGTGAACCAATGACTACAACATTTTCTGGAACATCTTTTGTTACCACTGCACCCATTGCAACTATGCTATTTTGTCCTACAGTTACCCCTGCTTTGATCACAGCACGTGCACCGATTATGACATTATCCTTAATTGTAACTCCAATCATCTTATTGCACATTGGATATGGATCATTTGTTAACACGACTGCTGGACCTATGAATGCATTTTTTCCAATTCTTGAAAGTGGTGGAATGTATGCTTGACCTTCTATCTTTGTATTTTCTCCAATCTTTACGTCATAATCAATATGCACAAGAGATCCGATCTTTACATTATCTCCAATTTCAGTATCATCACCCACATATGAGAAATGCCAAATTGAAACATTATCTCCAATTTTTGCTTTCTCTGAAATAAAATTTGTAACCATTATCTCACAGGTGCCATGGATTTGCCATTGTAATAATTTTTTCAGGTAATTTATCTTTGTAATTTTTCAAAAATTCTGTTTCTTGTTTTTTATCTCTCAATTCATCTGGAAGCATTATTGGAATTTCCTCAATTATGGGATAAAATCTGGAGCATTTTGGACAAAATAATACTCCTTCTGAGATTATGTTGTCTTTTTCATTAATCTCAAATAATTCTAAAGGATGATTCTTGTCAATCGGACATGCCAAAATATCCATCATTGTTTTATTCATTTTAGATCCAGATAGATTGGAATCCCTTTCTGACTAGATAAAAGTGCAGCTTCAGCAATTTTTGTAACATTTACTGCTTGTTGAGATTTTACTATTAGATCATTTTTACCCTCAATTGCACCTAGAAAACTTTGAATTTCAAGTGATAATGGTTCTTGTTTTTCACTTTGAATGGTTTCTGAATTGTCACTTTTCTCTACAATAATTTCCTGGGTGATAAAATCAGATGAAATTATTGCATCTGTACATACTGCATTGAATTTTCTAACTCTTTTTGGTGTAATCCAGTTTGATGAAATTATTGCAACTTTATCATTTTTGTATCCTAACATGATGCTGGCAAAATCTTCATGTTCATGTTTTATTCTTCCAGCTCTTGCAAATACTACATGTGGCATATCATCAAACAACCAATTTGCAGTATCAATATCATGAACTGAAGTATCATAAATTATTCCAACATCTTTGATGTGTAGAGGCATTCTATTTTCACGATGAAATTCCAACATTACTAACTCCCCAAATTTTTTTTCTTTGACAATTTTTTTTACAACATCTACTGCAGGATTGAATCTCTCAATATATCCACATGTAAGAATCACTTTATTTTTTTCTGCAAGTTTGGCTAATCTTTCACCATCTTCTGATTTGTATGTCATTGGTTTTTCTACAAAGACATGTTTTTTTGCCTCTAACAATTTTTTTGCAATTTCTGTATGGGTAGATGTAGGTGTAACAATAAATGCTCCATCAAATTCTTCTGATGCCAATAATTCATCTAGTGTTTCGTAATGATTTACAGAATATTTTTCTCCATATTCTTTACTTTTTTGTGAATCTGCATCACAAACAGCAATTAGTACTCCTAATTCTGATAACACTCTAGTATGATTTTTCCCCCATCCACCAGTTCCAATTTGAACGATTTTCATCTAGTACACCGACGTTAGCCATTGAGTATAATCATTATTTTTGTTCATTACAATGTCTGTATATTCTTGCATCATTTTTTTTGTAATATCTCCTGGTTTACCATTACCTATCTTTTTTGAATCCATTGAAATGATTGGTATAATTTCTGCAGCTGTACCCGTTAGGAAAATTTCATCTGATATTATTAATTCACTTCGTGCAATGTCTCGTTCAATAAAATCAATATCCAAATCTTTTGCAATTTTGATAATAGCATCACGAGTAATTCCTTCAAGTGCTGATGATGCAAGAGATGGTGTTAGTAATTGCCCATCTCTTACAATGAATATGTTTTCTCCTGGAGCTTCACTGACATTTCCATTATGATCAAGTAGAATTGCCTCATCAAATCCATTTCTTTTTGCTTCTTGTGTTGCAATGATCGAATTTAGATAATTTCCACCCATTTTTGCTTGTGTTGGGGTGGATGTATCTGAGAACTTTCTCCAAGATACCACTCCTGCAGTTATCCCATTTTTGTTAAATAAATCTCCAAATGGAAATGTAAAGATTGCAACATTAGTTGGGGCTTTTTCAGTTACATGTAGATTTATTCCGTAATCTCCTACAAAATAAAATGGTCTAATGTAACATGATTTTTTAATATTATTTTTTTTACAAATTCCAATAATTGCATCTGAAATAACTTTGTCTGAATAATTAAGTGAAATGTTGTAAAATTGTCCTGATCTTCTAAATCGTTTTACATGCTCATCTAATCTAAACACATGTAGGTTTTTTCCATTCCAATATGCTCTAATTCCTTCGAAGATTGATGTTCCATAATGAATTGCATGAGTAGTAATTGGAACTTTGGCTTTTTCTGTCAAGACATATTTTTTATCAAACCAAACATATTTTGAGATTGGAAGTGTCATAGGAAATTTTTATTCAATGTGTATTAATCTCTATTTATTTTGAATAACCTTCTTTAGGAAATTTCATTCCTACAACTCTTGTAGTTTGATCATCTGTATTTGCATATTTTTCTACAGTTTTCCATTCACCTTCAATTATTTTAGCTACGCTTTCTGGAACATCATCTTTCCATGAAGATTTTCCACCAAGTGCAGTATCATACAATTTTTCTTTAACTGATGTTGCTGAAAGCGATTTTCTCTCTCCGATTTTTGGTTTTAATCTATAAATTTTTAGCATATATCCTTCGGCTTTGTCACCAGTATATGAAAAAAAATCACCATCAACTCCATCAAGAATCTGTTTTCTTAATTTCCATGACTTTCGTCTAACTAGTGGAGGTAGATATTTTTTAAATGGAGAATAAAATGAATAATCTTCTGTTATTTTGACTGAATCCCCAAAAACTGATTCTATCATTTTTTTTCTTGACTCAAAATTAAATGGAAAACTTTTACTGTTAACTTCACTGTCGTTATGTTTGAAAATTACTGGCATGACTTTGACAATGTCTGCTTTCTTTTTCAAATCTGATATAATTTCTACATGTGCATTTGTAACTGGATTTAAATGTGCAAGATAGAGTGCAGTAATCAACTAGATTCACTCCATAATTCTCATATTTCAATGATTAATTTTATAAAATTATTTTCTAAAAAAGTTCTATCCGTATGATTCGTATTTGACTTCAAAGCTTCCATCTTCTCGTTTATCATGTTCTGTGACAAAATCTTTTGGATTCAAAAAGTCCATCACCCCATCAATTGTTCCTTGCCAACCACAAACATAGAACATTGTATTTTCTTTAGTAATTTTATCTCCGATTAATTCTTCTAATGGGGACATTCCGCCATCTCTTGGTCTTAGGAATGTTTCAACTCTTCCAACTTGACCTGCCCATGATCTGTTAAACCATTCTTGTGGTCTACTGATTGCAGCTCTATATTTGAAATTCCATTCATCTTTACCTCTTGCAATACTTTCATTTTCAAGATTTGTTAGTAGATCTTTGTAACTTAGTTCATCTACATAACTTGCACCATGCAAAACTATGATTTCACGTTTATCTCCTGTATCATGAAAATGCTGTGCAAAACTTACAAATGGTGCAAGTCCTGTACCTCCACCAATACAAATAATCCTTCTGTTATCTTTTTCACCATTTGCTAACTCTTGATTAACTAATAGTGCTCTACCTGTAGGTTTCAACCAAAGAATTTCATCCCCTTCTTTTGCATTGAATATTTGTGTGGTTAATCTACCTGGAAGTGGTTTTCTTACCCAACGAATAACCAGTTCTACATAATCCTTATTTTCTGGATGTGATGCAATTGAATATGCCCGTCTAACAATTTTTCCACCTTCTGAAGGATTTGGTAATCCTAGTGTGATAAATTGACCTGCTTTGTATTCTGGAACAGGACCTTCATTTGGAACAAATCTGATTATAACAAGATCTTCTTTTAATAATTGAACATAAGTGATGGTTCCTTTGTTATCTACTACCATGACGATTAAATCAAGATTATCATGGTTAAATATATTGTGTTAATTCTACACTTTAATTTCCATTTGAATCGCTAAACGTTAATAACCAATTTGAAAAATTCTAAACAATCAGAATTCTGATATGGGCCGGTCGTCTAGTCTGGTAGGATAGGTGCATGGCATGCATCGGATCAAGGGTTCAAATCCCTTCCGGTCCACTCATTTTTAATTTCATTAGTAACTTTTCAATTTCGTTATCTTTCTCTTTGACAATTTCTTTAATTTCATTTCCTGAAATTCTAATATTTAGATTAATTATTGCTTGAAGTGCACTTTTTTTTACTTCTAAATTTGAATCTGATAATGATTGTAAGATGATTTCATTGGAATCTTTAACTTTGAGATGTCCTAATGCCCCAATTGCACATGATCTAACCATTGAACTTTCATCTTTTACCAGTTTTATTATTTCAGGAATTGCCGATTTCTCATTTCTATTTGCTAATACAAGTGATGTAAACCCCCTGATATTTTTTTTAATAGATTTTAAATTTCCAATTAAAAAATCTGAAATTTTATTTTCATTTAATAAAAGTGAACTAAATGCTTCTCCTCTTACTCTGACATCGTCATCATCTAATTTTGAAATTATTTTTTGTAATAATTCTGGATTATCTTCATCATCTAAATTTTCTAAAATTTTGATTTTTTCATCACTAGTTCCTGATTCTAATTTTTTTAAGATATTTTCCAAGTTCTACACAAAATTTGCTTTTATCGTTAATAATAGTTCAAATTTTTCATTTTTCTAAATTATTTCTAAAAATACCCTTCTAGCTTTAAATTATCCTTAAATATCAAAATGCGTATGTCCTATGAAACTCGAGACACCGTATTCATTGGTAAGAAACCATTGATGGCGTATGTAACATCAACGCTAATTCAATTGGCAAACTTACCAACAGTTAACATCAAAGCTAGAGGCATGAGTATTGGACGTGCTGTAGATGTAGCTCAAATCATCGCACGAAAAACAGAAAATGCAGGATACACTATTGGAGAAATCAAAATTGATTCTGAATCATTAGAATCACAAGATGGAAGAACTAGAAATGTTTCTACAATAGAAATTCAAGTAAAGAGAAATACAAATAATTAATCTTTACTCTAGATCTTTTCTTTTACTTAATTTTTGAAAATTTGTACTTTTTCTCCATTTTTCTAAATTTTGAAAGTTCTACCAAGTCATTGAACTGATCAAAATTCACAACTTTTTGTTTATACTTTGTGGTGTCTCCAGATTTTTTTAACTCTTCTAGTATGTTCATTGTTGCAAAAGTGTTTGCATATAATACTGATAATGGATACAGAATTATTTTAAATCCCATTTTGTTTAATGTTTCAGCTGAATTTAATGGGGTAGCTCCTCCCTCAATCATATTTGCAACTAGAGGTGCGTTAATCTCTTTTCCAATTCTCTTCATCTCTTCCAATGATCTTGGGGCTTCTACAAACACTGCATCTGCCCCTGTTTTCTTATTTTGTTTTCCTCTCTGAATCGCTCCATCTAATCCTTCAGTTGCACGTGCATCAGTTCTTGCAACAATGATGAAATCTTTACTTTCACGTGCGTCAATGGCAGCTGATAATTTTTCTGTATATTCTTCTTGTGATATTATTTCTTTTCCTTGCATATGTCCACATCTTTTAGGCCATTTTTGATCCTCTAGAAAAATTCCAGCGGCTCCTGCAGATTCTAGTTCTTTTACTAATTTCCATACACTTAACGCATTACCATAACCAGTATCTGCATCTACAATTACTGGTACTGAAACTGCTCTACAAATACGTCTTGCATTATCTACTGTTTCTGTAGATCCGATAAATCCATAATCTGGCATTCCAAATAATGTTGCTGATGTGCCATATCCTGTTTGAAACATTGCATCAAATCCTACTTTTTGAGCAATTTTTGCACCTAGTGCATCATACACACCTGGAATGACAAGTGGTTCTTTTGATTTTAACATGGATCTTAAATTTTTCATAATTGTTTGTTTTATCTGAATTATTTATGATTTTAATTCAGTTTTCTGTATATCAAAAATATTATTTTTTTACACGATTTTTGTTTATTCTATTTTGATTTCTTTCCCTTTTTTTAGATCTTTATCCTGAATTTTCTTTAATTCTAATTCTAAAAATTCCTTGTATTTTTTTGTCTCTTCTTCTGTCATATTTCCAAAATTTGAACTTAAGATTGATCCCATTGATGAAATTTTTTCTAAAACATCTATTGCAACAAATCTTCCAACATTACCTAGTCTGAAAAGAACATCTAATTGCTTTTTCACAATATCATTAATTTTGTCTACATCTTGAGCTGTTTCTGCTCCTTTTTTTGTTAATTGATACCTTCCATCTTTTGTTTCTTCAATTAATCCTTCATCTAACAATCTCCCTAAAAGCGGATAGATTAATCCTGGAGATGGTTTCCAAATTCCATTACTTTGTTCTATGGCATAATCTATGATTTCCTTCCCAGTGTATGCCTTCTTTTTCAATAATTCCAAAATAAAATATCTTGAAAAGCCTCTTGGCACTGAACTTCCTACCCTTTGGAACCATTCAGATATCATTATTTAGGATATCACTAGTGATATATTTCAATATTTTGGATCACGCCTGTCCATTACTACATATTTATCCCACCCTTAGCAAGTTTGTCTAAAAAATGGTAGATTCGCTTGATTTTGATTTAATAATTTGTGGTTCTGGCCTTGCTGGATTAAGGGCTGCAATAGCAGCTGCAAAAAAAGGTCCACATCTCAAAATCGGTGTTGTTTCTAAAGTACAAGTGATGCGTTCTCATTCTGTTTCTGCAGAGGGTGGAACTGCTGCAGTTCTTTTTGAAGATGAAGGTGATACCATTGAATCTCATGTTTATGACACTGTTAAGGGAAGTGATTTTCTTGCAGATCAAGATGTTGCAGAAAGACTTTGTGTAGAGATGCCAAAAGAAATTCATCAATTAGATCATTGGGGAATGCCATGGTCTAGAAGACCTGATGGAAAAATAGATCAAAGAAATTTTGGTGGTTATAGTTTTCCTAGAGCAACATATGCATCAGATAAAGTTGGTTTCTTTGAAATGCAAACTTTGTATGACACATGTCAAAAATTTGAAAATATTGAATACCTTAACGAATGGTTTGCAACATCAATTATTCATGATGGAAAACGATTCATGGGACTTACTGCAATAGAATTATCATCTGGAACATTTTACACAATTAAAGGTAAAGCTCTCATCATTGCAACTGGTGGTGCTGGTAGACTGTACAGTTTTTCCACTTATGCTCTTTCTTCAACTCCTGATGGTTTGGACATGGGATTACGTGCTGGTATGGCACTAAAAGATATGGAGTTTGTACAATTCCATCCTACAGGAATTATGCCATCTGGAATTTTGATTACAGAAGGTGCAAGAGGTGAAGGTGGCTATTTGTTAAACAACAAAGGTGAACGATTTATGAAAACTTATGCTGCAGGTAAAATGGAATTAGCTCCACGTGATATTGTTTCAAGATCAATTATGACTGAAATTCAAGAAGGCAATGGATTCAAACATGAAACTGGAGTTGATTGTATGAAACTTGATTTGAGACATATTGGTGATGAAAAAATTAAAGAAAAATTAGGTGGTATTAGAGAAATATCTATCAAGTTTTCTGGTGTTGATCCTGCTAAAGATTTACTCGATATTAGACCTGTTTGCCATTACATGATGGGTGGAATTCATACTGATATTGATGGTGCAACTGAAATTCAGGGTGTTTGGGCTGCCGGTGAAGCTGCTTGTAATAGTGTTCATGGTTCAAATCGTTTAGGTGCAAATTCCACTTCTGAATGCATTGTATGGGGCAAAATTACTGGAGAGCAGGCAGTGGATTACATTCAAAATAATTCTAATTCTAATCCATGGCCTCATCATTTAGTTGCAGCAGAAGAAAAAAGAATCTATGATGGAATCTTTAGAGGAAATGGAGATGTTAATCCATATGAAATTAGACAACAACTAACTGATACTATGAATGAAAAAGCCTATGTTTATAGAAATGAAACTGATCTTGTTGACGGTCTAAAGAAAATTCGTGAACTAAAAACACAAACTTGGAAACACGTTGATGATAAAGCAAAAGAATACAATACTAATTTTTCAAATGTTATGGAACTTGATTCTATGTTTAGAGTAGCAGAGATTGTGTTACTTGGCGCAATTAATAGAAAAGAATCGCGTGGTGCTCATGCTAGAACTGATTATCCTAAACGAGATGATGCCAACTTTTTACATCATACACTTGCTTACTATGATCCAATAGAACCCATCATGAAGACACATCCTGTTACGATCACAAAATATCAACCAGTGGAGAGAAAATATTAGATGACTCAAGATGAACATAAAGAAGGCATTAAAGGAATGGCTAATCCTGGTCGTTATGGCATTGAAAGAGTAGCATATTGGTTAATGCGATTAAGTGGATTAGGATTGTTGGCATATTTTGTTGCTCATATTTATGAAACAAGTAATATTTTACGAGGGCAAATTGGATGGAATGAATTTTTAGAATTAACTCAAACTACCGAAGGTCATATTTTTCTGGCACTTGTAATTGCAATGTGTGTATTTCATACTGTTAATGGAGTTAGAGTCATGTTGGGACATGGAGGTGTTGGTGTAGGAAAACCTGCAAGACCTGATTACCCTTATGATCCTGCATCACAAAATTATCGACATAAAATAGGAATTTACTCTGCAATTCTTCTTGCTGCAATTGCAACAATGTATGGATTAGCGGTAATGTTTGGTGAATGATATGAGAGAAAGTACAATTATGAAAATCCATTATGGGACTGCCTTAGCAGCGGTAGCATTAGTGGCAGTTCATATTTTGATGCGTCTCACAATGGGATTTGCAGAATCATTGGAGTACGAAAATGTTCTTGCTAACTACAAGTTTGTCCCATATGCTATAATGTTGGAATTAATTCTAGTTTTACTTGCAGTTCATGGATTTAATGGACTAAGAGTGATCTTACTTGAACTAAAACAAGGGAGAATTTACGAAAAAGCTGTATCTTATGGTTGCCTTGTAGCAATGATTGGATTAATAGCATATGGTTCAAGAACAATTATTATGACTAACATGGGGTTGGTATAGAAATGGCACAAGTATCCAATATTGTAGATGAACAAACATCATCAACTTCAAAATCTGTAACACTAAGAATTTCAAGATATAATCCTGAACATGACGATTCAAGTCAATTTATGGAGTTTAATGTCAAATATGAAAAATGGACAACTGTTTTAGAAGCAATTCTTGATGTCAAAAAACACTTTGATCATTCTGTTGCGGTTCGCTACTCTTGTAGACAAGCTACATGTGGTTCATGTGGGATGATGATTAATGGAAAACCAAAACTTGCATGTTTTACAAAAATTAGTGAACTAGATTCTGATGTGATTACTGTTGAACCTATGAATAATTTTCCAGTAATCCGTGATTTGGCAGTAAAGTTTGAAAGATTATTTGATACTCATCAAAAAATTAAACCATATCTTATTCGAGATGATTCTGAGCTAGAGTATGATGAAAAAGAATTTTTACAATCTCCTGAAGAATTAGAAAATTATATTCAATTTGCTAATTGTATCAAATGTGGTTTATGTAATTCTGCATGTCCTACGATGGCAACTGATTCTTCGTTTGTAGGCCCTCAAGCATTAGCCCAAGCATATCGTTATGTTGCTGATAGTAGAGATAAGGGAAAAGATTCCAGACTCAAAATAATTGATGATTCTCATGGTATTTGGAGATGTCATTTTGCTGGATCTTGTAGTCAGGTATGCCCAAAAGGTGTTGATCCTGCTATGGGAATACAATTCCTTAGAGGATATTTGTTAGGTTTTAGAAGTTAACCTAATTTTTTTGGATTTGGACTGTTGTTTACCTGATTGTTAATCTGTTCTGCCATG
>Ga0209360_1002313_pt1 | contig 11526 bp, 19 predicted proteins | sample SaaInlV_130m_DNA_3_FD_184651 | JGI IMG/M metagenome (GOLD analysis project Ga0209360, IMG submission 184651) | Marine microbial communities from expanding oxygen minimum zones in the Saanich Inlet - SI037_S3LV_130m_DNA (SPAdes) (version 2) | ecosystem: Environmental > Aquatic > Marine >... | reverse complement strand
TATTATATGAGGGAGTATGAAAAGACTCCTGAAGAAGCATTTGAAAGAACATCATACGCATTCTCCGATGGAGATACAGAGCTAGCAGAACGTATATATTCCTATGTACTAAAAAACTGGTTTATGTTCTCATCACCAATACTATCTAACGCGCCACAAAAAGATGAAAAGGTAAAGGGTCTTCCTATCTCCTGCTTCCTTGGATATGTACCTGATACACTCGAAGGTCTTATTGATCATACATCCGAATTAAGATGGTTATCTGTTAAAGGTGGTGGTGTAGGTGGTCATTGGTCTGATGTACGATCTGTATCTGATATAGCACCTGGCCCAATCCCCTTTCTTCATACAGTTGATGCTGATATGACTGCATATAAACAGGGTATAACTCGTAAAGGGTCTTATGCTGCTTATATGGATATATCACATCCTGATATTATGGAATTTATGTCACTAAGAATCCCTACTGGTGATGTTAATAGAAAGTGTTTAAACCTCCATCATGGTGTTAATGTACCTGATGAATTTATGGAAGCTGTAGAACAAGATATGCATTGGAACTTGGTTGATCCAAAAACAAAAGATATATCAGAAGTCGTAAAGGCACGTGAGTTATGGGAAACTCTTCTAGAAACACGTTATCGTACAGGTGAACCTTATATCTATTTTATTGATGCTGCTAATAGTGCATATCCACAAACACAAAAGGATAAAGGTCTATTCTCACGTGGTTCTAATCTTTGTATTGAGATTACATTACCAACAAATGAAGAAAGAACAGCTGTATGTTGTTTATCATCATTAAACCTAGAGATGTATGATGAATGGAAAGATTCCCTATTGGTACAGGATCTCACGTTATTCTTAGACAATGTACTTCAATACTTTATTGACAATGCCCCTGATGAAATATCTAAAGCAAAATATTCTGCATCACAGGAAAGAAGTATTGGTATAGGAGCAATGGGTTGGCATAACCTATTAATGAAAAATTCTATACCGTTTGAGTCACAAGCTGCGGCTGAATTAAATGAAGAAGTATTCTCACTTATTAAAGAACGTGCTGCATCTATGTCCTTAACTTTAGGTGATGAACGTGGGGAATGTCCTGACATGGAAGGTACAGGACGACGTAATGCTAATCTATTGGCAATTGCCCCTAATGCTAATTCATCATCTATTGCCGGAACATCACCATCAGTTGAACCTATTAAGGCAAATGCTTTTGTACATAGAACCCGAGCAGGATCCCATTTAATTAAGAATAGATATCTTTCAGAATTATTAAATGGATATGGACAAGATACTGAGGAAGTATGGAATTCTATTATAGCTAATAATGGTTCTGTTAACCATTTAGATTTCTTATCTACTCATGAAAAAGAGGTATTCAAAACTGCCATTGAGATTGATCAAAACGCTATTGTTCGTTTAGGTGGTCAGCGTGCTAAATATATCTGTCAGTCACAATCACTTAATGTATTCTTTCCTGCAGGTGTAGATAAGAGGTATTTACATGAAGTACATTACAATGCATGGAAGTATGGCAACAAATCACTCTACTATCTAAGAACAGAGACGTCTAATAAAGCAGAAACACTATCTGATAAAATTGAGCAAAAGACAATGAAAGATTATTCAGAAACACCATCTGGACAAGATCTTCTAGCTGGTGTATCCGGTGAGTTTGCTACTTCCCAAGATGATTGTGTAGCATGTCAAGGCTAATACTATATCTTCTACTACTTTATTCATCAGTTGCATTTTCTGATGAAATAGTGTATAATAAGGGTATAAAACCAAATGGAATGGAAGAGTTTGCGTATTGGGGACTAACAGCTAGATGGTTTAAAGATAAAGAAAAGAAACGTGTTACAAAATTATGCTTTTTTTACATGAAACGTTTTGTAACTTGTACTGATATACCGGGCCTGTAGCTCAGTTGGTTAGAGCATCCGACTCATAATCGGCAGGTCGTAGGTTCGAGTCCTACCAGGCCCACCATTTGAATAAATAGGAGAATATATGAAGTGGATATTAAGAATAGGATTAACCTTTAGTTTAGCAGTAGTGATAGGATTATTAACTTTATTACCTCATGTACTTGGTAATAAAGTATTTACTGATTCTGAAGTAAATCAGATAGAAACTATTATAAATGAATATAACTGACTCAGCAAAAAAGCAATTTAAGGAAATAGGTGGTATTATACGATATTCTTTAAATGGGGGTGGGTGTTCTGGTCTTATAGGTAAATGGGATGTTACTGATCAGATTGATCCTGAAGTTGATATCATTATATGGAGATCATGTACACCGGGTACTATGGGTGGTGTGGTAGCTGAACAAGAAGATTGCCCTACTATATTTGTTATAGATAGTTTTACTATTGAGCATATGAAAGATGCTATAATAGATTATACAGGAGGGCCCTTTTCCCCAGCATTTAAAGTAACTATACCCGATAAGAACTCGTGTGGTTGTGGGGAATCTTTTGTGTTATGATTTTAATAGAACTAAAACAATATATAAGACAACATAATACTGTTGCATTAATTGATTTAGTTAATCACTTCCATATTGAGTCATCAGTTATAGAAGTGATGTTGGATAAATGGGTATCTAAAGGATCCTTAGAGATAGTAGATAATGTAAAGGGTTGCGGTACATCATGTTGTAAATGTGATGAAAGATTAATTAAATTTTATAAATGGAGAAAAGATGGGTAATATTATTGGGATAGATTTAGGAACTACAAATTCATGTGTAGCAGTATTAGAGTCGGGTAAAGCTAAAGTTATTGAAAATTCCGAAGGTTCTAGAACTACACCTTCTATTGTAGCATATTCTAATGGTGAGGTACTAGTAGGTCAATCTGCAAAAAGACAGTCAGTAACAAATCCTAAGGATACGTTATTTGCAATTAAAAGACTTATTGGCCGTAAATATAAAGATAATGTTGTACAGAAAGATATAAAGATGGTTCCGTACACTATTATCGAAGCTGATAATGGGGATGCTTGGGTAAATGCAGGAGGTAACAAGACTTCCGCACCAGAAGTTTCTGCCAAAATTCTTATGAAACTTAAAAAGGATGCTGAATCATATTTAGGTGAGTCTGTAACTGAAGCTGTTATTACAGTACCCGCATATTTTAATGATTCACAGAGACAAGCAACCAAGGATGCAGGTAAAATTGCAGGACTAGAAGTAAAGAGGATCATTAATGAACCTACTGCAGCTGCATTAGCATTTGGATTAGATAATCCTGCAGGTGATACTACTATTGCTGTATATGATATGGGTGGTGGCACATTTGATGTATCTATTATTGAGATTGCAGAGATTGAAGGTGAGTATCAATTTGAAGTATTAGCTACAAATGGTGATACATTCCTTGGTGGTGAAGATTTTGATTTAAGACTTATCGATTATCTATGTGATGAGTTTCAAAAAGAAAACTCTGTTGATCTTCATAAAGATGCTATGGCACTTCAGAGATTAAAAGAAGCTGCAGAGAAGGCAAAGATAGAATTATCGTCAACAGAACAGACAGATATTAATCTACCTTACATTACTGCGGATGCTACAGGTCCTAAACATTTAAATGTTAGGTTAACTCGATCTAAACTAGAATCATTAGTAGATGATCTTTTAGAACGTTCTAAAAAACCATGTGAAGTAGCATTAAAGGATGCAGGTCTAAGTGCATCTGACATTAACGATGTTATTTTAGTAGGTGGTCAGACAAGAATGCCTAAAGTTCAGGAATTAGTACAAACCTTTTTTGGTAAAGAACCTCGTAAAGATACTAATCCGGATGAAGCAGTGGCTCTTGGTGCTTCAATTCAAGGTGGTGTACTAGGTGGTGATGTTAAAGATGTATTACTTTTAGATGTAACTCCACTATCTCTTGGTATTGAGACTATGGGAGGTGTTATGACTAAAGTTATTGAGAAAAATACAACTATTCCGACTAAGGCTTCTCAAACATTTTCAACAGCAGAAAACAACCAACCGGCAGTAACAGTTCATGTCTTGCAGGGTGAAAGGGAAGTAGCTTCCGGTAATAAATCACTAGGTCGTTTTGATTTATCTGATATCCCACCTGCTCCACGTGGTACCCCACAAATTGAGGTATCCTTTGATATTGATTCGAATGGTATTCTTAATGTATCTGCTAAAGACAAAGCAACTGATAAAGAGCAATCAATTGTTATTAAAGCTTCATCTGGTCTATCTGATGAGGATGTTGAACGTATGGTTAAAGATGCTGAACTTCATGCAGAAGAGGATCGTAAAATAACAGAATTAGTAGGTGCTCGTAATCAAGCTGAAGGAATGGTTAATTCTGTTAATAAATCACTAGAAGAGTTTGGGGATAAAGTAACAGAGGAAGAAAAGACAGGAATTGATAATGCCGTTAAGGATTTAGAATCTGTATTAAAAGATGATGATAAAGGTACTATTGAAGAGAAGACTACTGCGTTGACTGAGTTGTTTGGTAAATTATCTCAAAGAATGTATGAAGAGAATAAAGAAGAACCTATAAAGGAAGAAGACTCTGTAGTTGATGCAGAATTTGAAGAGGAGGTAGAGAAAAAATGATAAACCGTGAAATAGCGGGATGGGTACTAGCTGTATTCTGGGTTATATTGGCAGTATGGTTGTTAGTTCAACCACTTAAAACATGGGCTGCAGAAGACGAAGTTGCTACTAAAGCTCCAAAGGGTACACATGGATGGATATATAATAAAAAGACAAATGTACTTCAATTCTGTACACAAGTATCTGGTGATCAATATGATGCAATGGCCGAAGTACTTTGTATCCCATATCCTAAAAAAGTAAAAGAATTATCCGAATATGATTCATTTTTCTTAGATGGTGGACCTAAAAACTTTGACCCTGAGTCCGAATTAAGAGGTATACCAAAATACCTACCAGCTGAAAAATGAGTGTTAATAAAACCTCAATAGTACTTGTGATATACGGTATAGTGTATTGGGGGCTTCTTTTCTGTTTTGTTGTGTATGGAGTAAAGTTATGAGTAACATATTCTGTCAGTCTGATTTATGGAAAATTGAATTAATAGAACCCGGACTAGCGCCTAACCCTTTTTTACAGAAAAATAGAAATAGGTATGGTTTCTTTGATAAAGTGGCACCTATCTATATGCCCTTAGCTGTATATTATGGTACTGATAAAGTCAATGAATGTCTACCACAAGGTACATTACTGGAATGGAGAGATAAATGTATTAGTATGTTTGAAAGTCGCTTACAGTATAATGGATATATAAAGTTATATAATAACATGAAAGAGGATATAAATTGAAAATAGAATTATACTCAAAACCAATGTGTTCATTCTGTGACTCAGCTAAAAATTGGTTTGATAAACATAATGTAAGATATACAGCATACGATATTACAAACGATAAAGAAGCATTTAATAGATTTTTAAAACTAGGTCAAAGAACTGTTCCACAAATTGTCACTGATGGAAAGCATCTTGGTAATTATGATACCTTAATGGAAAATAAGGAATTATTCTTATTTGAAAAGTCTGTTAATATGACAACGGCTTCAGAGTCTTATAAACCATTTAGATATCCATGGGCAGTAGAGTTAACTAAAAGACACGAGCAAGCACATTGGATTGAAGATGAAATTGATCTATCTGATGATGTGTCTGATTGGAAATCACCTGATAAACTAACACAGGAAGAGAAGAATTATATCATTCAGGTGCTTAGACTGTTTACTCAATCAGATGTAGCTGTAGGTCAGAACTATTACGATTTCTTTATACCTAAACTAAAGAACAATGAAATCCGTAATATGCTTGGCTCATTCGCATCAAGAGAAGGTGTACATCAAAGAGCATATGCCCTCTTGAATGATACATTAGGACTTCCAGAATCAGAGTTCCACGCATTCTTAGAGTATAAAGAGATGGCGGATAAGGTTGAGTTTATGAGAGACAACGATAACTCTAACTATTCTAACTTAGCATTAGCTGTTGCTAAATCAGTATTCTCTGAAGGTATATCATTATTTGCATCATTTGTAATGCTACTGAACTTTCAAAGATTCGGTAAGATGAAAGGAATGTGCAAAGTAGTAGAATGGAGCATCCGTGATGAAACTATGCATGTTGATGGTATGACACAAATCTTTAGAGGTTTCTGTGAAGAGCATCCTAGAGTAGTAACAGATGACTTTAAAAGAGAGATCTATACTATGCTTCGTCATGTAGTGGAATTAGAAGACGCCTTTATCGACTTAGCCTATAATGGTGAAGTAGGGGTAGATGATTTGAGTATTGCCATGGCAGGTCTACAAAAAGAAGATGTTAAGTTATATATTAGACATATTGCAGATCGTAGACTATTACAACTTGGATTAAAACCTAACTTTGAAGTAAAAGATAATCCATTACCATGGTTAGATTGGGTATTAAATGCCCCAGATCATACTAATTTCTTTGAGAATCGTGTTACTGAATATGAAGTAGGCGGACTCAAAGGTACATGGGGAGAGGTATATGCTGCATAATGACCCTGAATCAGAGTTTGATATGCATTGCCCAGATTGTAATATAGAGTTTGGTGTACTGTACCCAGAAGTGTATGAAGAGAATAATGTATTACCATCATACTGTCCATTCTGCTCAGGTAAAGTGGATATAACAAATGATGGACTAGATAATAATGACGGAGATTATTAATGATAAAGAATCTACACCAGAGATTGGGAAGAAGGATAACACCATTAAAGATGAGACTGAGGAAGAGTGTAGGGAATGGATATATGAAGACAAGATTTACAACTTACCGGAGGGCTGTACTAGCAAGACAATGTACGGGTTCGTATATCAGATACAGGACAGAACAAGTGGCAAAAAGTACATTGGTAAAAAATTCTTCTGGGCCCGAAAAACAAGACAAGTTAAAGGTAAAAAGAAAAAGTACTTGGGTGAGTCGGACTGGAGGGGATATTATGGATCTTCTGAGAGGCTATTATTAGAAGTAAACAAAGATAAAGGTAGATTCAGAAGAGAGATATTAAGACTATGTAAGACTAAGTCTGAATGTGCGTACTTTGAAGCTAAGTTACAGTTTGAACATGATGTATTACTTTCAGATGAATATTATAATGATTGGATAATGGTAAAGGTTCGTGCAGCTCATTTAAAAAAACTTAAAGAAACACTTGACATTAACTCAAAAATGTAGTATAATATAGGATATATAATGATAAATGTAACAATTGAGATCCCGATGGAGTCGGACCCAGTTAAATATGAGGTCGATGATATAACAGGTGAGTTATATCTAGATCGTTTCCTAGATACTGCAATGTATTATCCATGTAATTATGGATTTATCCCTAATACTAAAGCAGCGGATGGAGACCCAATTGATGTTTTAGTTATTACACCGTACCCTTTAATATCTGGATGTATAGCTAAGTGTAAAGTATTAGGTGTACTAGAAATGGAAGATGAAGAGGGTATTGATAATAAGATATTAGCAGTTCCTAATGATAGGTTATATCAGAAATGGTATGATATTGAGGATGTACCACAAAGAACATTAAATCAAATTCTCCATTTTTTTCAGCATTATAAAGATCTAGAACCTAATAGATGGGCTAAAGTATATGGTTGGAAGTGTGCAACTAAAGCAAGAGAACTAATAATTAATTCAGAATGTATATAAAATTTAACACAGTAAGAGGAAATAGTAATGGTATATAAACATTTGTACGAAGTATTTGAGCAAGCAGCTAAAGAGAAAACAGTCAAAGCTAAAGAACAATTTCTAAAAGATAACAACTCACTAGCACTCAGAGATTTTGTAAAGGGAGCATATGACCCTAAAGTAACTTTTAATTGGATACCAAAAGGTCCAATACCTTTTGAGAAAGCTAAAGTAGAAGACTTAACATCCTCTCTTCTACATAAGACATCTGAGTTCCCTAAGATTTCTGATAATGGACCAGGATCCGCAATGAAGCAAATTGATAAAGAGAGGACATTAATTACTCTAATGGAGACAATTCACCCTAAAGATGCAGATTTAGTTTCGTTAATGCTTACCAACAAATTCAAAGGTAAGTATAAAGGGATAACTGTAAAGTTATGTACTAAAGTATGGCCTAAACTATTTCTTTAATAAATGCCTACATATACATTAAGACATATAGAGTCAGGAGTTACAGAAGATAGATTCCTATCCATCTCTAAGATGGAGGAATTAACCTCACCTCAAGGTGGTTATGAGCAATTAATAGGAGCTCCTAAAATCATATATGAAAAAGGTGATACACTCTCCCGCACAGATTCTGGGTGGAATGATGTATTAAAAAAGATTAAATCAGGTGCAGGTAAATTAGGACCTCGTGCTAATACAATTGAGACAAAATAAATTATGAAACGATATAAACATTTTAAACATTTAAATACAGATCTTGGGTATGATGATCTGAATGTATCCTATCGAGATGGTACTAGATTATATGAAACACCCAATCATGAAGCGTTTCCATCAGTAACTTCAGTACTTTCTATTTTATCTGAAAAGGCTATAGAGAAATGGCGTAAACGTGTAGGTGAAGATAAAGCTAATAGGATATCATTTAGAGCATCTACAAGAGGAACTGCTGTACATGAAATTATTGAAAAGTATATACAAAATTCTAATGAATATGCTACAGGATTTCTACCTAATATACTAGATAACTTTAAATCAGTTCAATCAACCATTGATAGATATGTAGATAATATAGTATGTCAGGAAGGGGCACTTTATTCAACTCACTTAGGTTTAGCAGGTAGAGTAGATTGTATAGCTGAATGGGACGGTGTATTATCTGTTATTGATTTTAAAACATCAGCAAAGCTAAAAAAGAAGGAATGGTGTACTGCATATTTCATTCAAGAAGCTGCATACGCTATTATGTTTGAAGAGAGAACTGGAGTACCAGTTAATCAATTAGTAACATTAATTGTTGTAGATAATGAAGAACCACAAATCTTTATTGAGAAACGTGATACTTGGACTTCTAAATTAATTGAAACAATAGGAGTATATAATGAAAGAGAAAATAATTGACCTATTAGAACAACAAAACAAATTAAACACTATTATTAACCCTACATGGAAAGACGATAGAACTCGTGCAGATTTTATTAGGGCTATGATAGTTGAATCAGGTGAACTGTTAGAACATACTGATTACAAATGGTGGAAGCATGGCTCTGTAGATATTGCTCAATCACAAATGGAAATTGTAGATCTTTGGTTCTTCTTCTTCTCATTAGTTATCTTAGACCCTGCTACATTACCCTCTAAAATAGGGGAAGATAAACTAGAGTATTTTGCTCAAATGTTTATGGATCATTCAGGTCTTGAAGGTACACCAGACCCTTCACTTACAACAAAATCATCTAAACCTGAATGGGATACAGAAAACGTACAAAGAAGGACTTTATATTTTGTACATTCCTGCTCACAGATGACACCTAATCTATTATCTACTATGTATGAACTAGCTGAGTTAACAACAGCCGCTGGTATGTCATTTGAAAAGATGTATGATATGTATATGGGTAAGTTAATACTAAACATTTTCAGACAAGAGAATGGTTATAAAGAAGGAACTTACCGTAAACAATGGCATACTGCTACTTACGGATCACCTAAGACTACGTTAGAAGATAATCAAGTATTAACTGAGATTATGAAACGAGAATCAGACCCTAAACTAATTAAGGAAGCTCTTCAAAATGGATATAAAGCAATCGGATACTCAGGCGGATAATAAAAAGACGATAGTAGGTAAACCATTATCAACTATATATGAATTTTACATATCAGGAGATATTGAAGAACCTGACCATTACTCAGAATGGTTTGATATTATCCGTAATGTCGGACCACACGATGTAGTAAGATTATATATTAATTCATTCGGGGGTGATTTATTTGCAGCTATTCAATTCCGTAATGTAATTAAACAATGTCCTGGTACAGTAATGGTTGATGTGGAAGGTGCTTGTATGTCAGGTGCTACTATGATTATGTTAGCTGCTGATACTATCGACGCTGCAGATAATTCTATGTTTATGTTTCACAACTATTCCGGTGGTGTTATTGGTAAAGGGGGTGAGATGTATGACAATATTATACATGAAAGACAATGGTCAGAACAACTGTTAAGGGATGTATATAAAGGATTTCTTGAGGAGGAAGAGATTATACAAATACTAGATAATAGAGATATTTGGATGGACGCTAATGAAGTTAAAGAAAGGTTAGTAAAAAGAGTAGAAAACACTTGACAATCTATTCGTAATATAGTATAATAGTACTGTAGTAAATAAACAACACTTGTTGTTTTTTATAAATAGAATTGTAATCATATAGGAAGGAAATAATAATAATGAAGAAAGTAATTGAAGTAGTATATTATATAATGGGTTTAACAGGATTTCTCATAGTATTAGGATCCGTGGACTCTACACTACTCGCAGTTGGTGAGATGGTTTTTTTAGGGTTTGGAGGTCTTTCATTAATGGTGTTAGCAATGATTGCTATATCACACCTACACAACAATAGGAAATAAGAATGAAAAAAGTATTAGCTTTATTAGTAACAATGTTTGCACTAATGTCTGCTCCCTTAATGGCAGCCGATCATGATTCAAGTTTTGGATTAAAAATGAAATCAGCTGGCCTTCGTTGGAATCAAGATATGGATCAGTTTGGTGAGTTTTGGTCTGGCCAGAATAATAACAACTATGCACGGGTATTTGCTACAGCATATGTTGGTTCTAAATCACATCAACTAACAGGTGCATATCAGCAAAATGATTTATCAGCTCCTTGGGATGTATTTCAAGGTCGTGACCAAATTGGTGACGCATTATTTGTTGAATACCAATACAACTTCGATCAGTAGGTTGTATAAGTAATAATGTAGGATATAACTAGACGCAGGAGAAATATATGAAGTGGGAAACACCGAAATATAAAGATTTAAGGTTTGGTTTTGAAATTACAATGTATATTAATAATAGGTGATAAAAATGAAAAAGACAATTATAATTGCAACAGCAATTCTAATGTCTGGATGTTCTACATTATCAACTGTCGGGATCGCGGCGCAGCATACAGTATCTCGTTACTGTGCTGCGTCACCTGACGCTAGAAATGTAATTCGTACAGCCGTTAGTGATTCAATAACTCCCAATTCCATATCAGTCACTTGTGCTGATGATTCATGAGTATTAATTTAAAACAATTTATTACAAAGCCTTTAGGAAAAGGTATTATTAACACAACCGAATATTCAGCAACTAATGCTTCATTATTCGCACAATTAAGTGAAGACTGTTATCTAGATCCAGCGGGATTTAAACATATTTGGGGCCATGCCTATACTGTTCAATTTATTGAAGGTATTGAAGATGGTGCAGAAGCATATGCATTAGCTGACAGGGAAAATCTAATATTCG
>Ga0209360_1002305_pt1 | contig 11547 bp, 19 predicted proteins | sample SaaInlV_130m_DNA_3_FD_184651 | JGI IMG/M metagenome (GOLD analysis project Ga0209360, IMG submission 184651) | Marine microbial communities from expanding oxygen minimum zones in the Saanich Inlet - SI037_S3LV_130m_DNA (SPAdes) (version 2) | ecosystem: Environmental > Aquatic > Marine >... | reverse complement strand
TATTTCAAAAAAGCACTATCTATTGACAAATACCATGATTTGGCAAATATATCAAAACAAACTGCTCAGGATTTATTGAAATCTATTAAGAAAAATAAATCTAAAATACAGTAACATCGCCTGGTGCCGGCTCTCGCTGATCTTGCTTTTCATGAGACTCAAAAAATTCTTTATGTGCTGAATTATGGTGGTCTTTGAGTTTTTCTATATTTTCAAATCCTTCATGGCACAGGTAACATTTTGGTTTATGTTCGTCTACTAAAGGAAGCACCATGTTATTGATCATGTGAATGACTACTTATTTCTTGAGACTATAAGGAATATATCCTGATGACGAAAAATAACATTATGTTAGAACAGTTAGTTGGGGATTCTCAGGCTTTAGATCGTGCACTATCTGGAGAAGAACTATCATACAAAGATGGCATTGAATTAATGAATTATGATAATCTACATTTACTTGGTGCCGTTGCTGATGCAACTCGAAAAAAATTAGTTGGAAATACTGTTACTTTTGCTGCATCATATTACATGAATTACACCAATGTCTGTGCTGCTAGTTGCCAAATGTGTGCATTTTACCGTAAAGACGGAGCTGATGATGCATATACGTTAACTCCGCAAGAAATTGAACAAAGAGTTGGTATCGCAAAACAAATGGGTGCAACTGAGGTTCATATTGTTGGTGGGTTTCATCCAAATCTCCCGTTAGAATATTATGAAGACATGATGAGAACCATAAAAAAAAGTCATCCTCAACTTAACATCAAGGCATTGACTGCAGCTGAAATTTATTTTTTATCAAAATTAACAAAAAATTCCACTAAAGAAATTTTATCTCGTTTAAAAGATGCCGGACTTGATTCAATGCCTGGTGGAGGTGCTGAATTATTCCATCCAGATATTCGCGGAAAAATTGTTAGGGGAAAATGTACTGGTCAGCAATGGATTGATGTGATTGAAGAGGCTCATAATATGGATATCAAAAGTAATGTTACAATGCTTTATGGTCATATTGAAAAACCTGAACACATCATTGATCACCTCATAAAGATTCGTGATTTACAAAAGAAAACCAACGGTCTGCTCACTTTGATTCCTCTAAAATTTAGTTTAGATAATACTGAATTAGAACAGGAACATTTGGTAAATCATGAATGCTCATCGGTATATGATTTGAGAATAATTGCTTTATCTAGACTGATGCTTGCAAATGTGTTGAATAACATCTCAGTGTACTGGGTAGCTTATGGAAAGAAATTGGCTCAAGTGGCATTATCAAACGGCGGAAATGATTTGGTTGGGACTGCATTTTCTGAGGAAATCTACAAAGCTGCCGGTAAGGAAACTTCCTCTTCTGTTGATGATCTTGCAACAATGACAAAAGAAATTGGCCGTGTACCTGCTCAAAGAAATACGCATTTTGATATTTTAAAAAAATTCTAACTTAATTGTTTTTTAATGGAATCTACCTTTTCTTCAATTCTGATGTGTTTGTCTCGTCTGGAATCTATTTTGAGAATCACCTCGACTCTTGCAATTCCTAGATTGTGAACTGTCTCCATCATTTGTTTTGTTGCAGTGTTTATGACGTCTATGCTGTCTGATTCTAGAATCGTACCCATTGCATTAATTTCATATCTTAAATTTTCAATTTTTTGAATTGATTCTATTGCTTTTGCAATGTAGAAGCTGACACTGGTAGTTCTTGTAGCCATTGGATATATGCTAATTTCTGCTTGAATCATTGGTGTTGGTAAGATAATTTGAGATTAAAAGTCTTGAATTATTCTACAGGCTTTTTTTCCTTTCTTGTCACACTGTCTTTTTTCCTTCTTGCCCCAAAACTAATCAAAATCAGTAAGAATCCCACACCGATTAAAATTCCAGATAACATTTGATAAGCTTGGTTTTGATCTTCTGCTCTCAACAGATCAATGACTTCTTCCTCGCTCATTCCTGATTGACCTATTGGTTGGTCTGAATATGCAAAAGTGATCATAATTCCTATAATGATCATCCCAAGTCCTCCTGCTAGAATTTTTTTATCTACTAGAACCAATTCTATCTCTTAACACTTCTCCATCATATATTAGGTATCTGAACTAATTTTTAACTATGGAAATAAAATCACTCAAATTCTTCTGGTGGTTTTTGAACAAAAACATTGCAGACTAATGCATCTGTTTTTGTGTCTCTATATTGAACATTACATGTAACAAATTTTCCTTTCAGAGCTCTCTCTAAATCATCTTGTGTTGTTTCCAAGTATTGAGGTTCTTCTGGATTGTCAATTTTTGATATTACTATTTTTTCTGTTTTTCCGTATTCTTCCTTATTGTCTTTTCTGAAATGACTAACAAGTAATTCAAATGCATTGTTTGTTAAAATTCCCATTACAGGGCCTCCAATACCGTCTCCCATTACCAATTAATTTTTTTTGTTCTATAATTACTTGGTGGCTATACTTATTTCAAAATCAGGAACAAGACCTTTTTCTTTTGCCATATCAAAGAGTCTTCTAATGGACTCTTCTCCTGGGTCTCCCATGTTTACTGTTACTTTGTTTACGTACATTTTTACAAATTTTTCAATTAGACTACGTTCTTTTCCTCTGGAATACTGCATTGCATATTCTATTGCATCATCAAAATGCTCAATCCCAAATTCAATTGATTTTTGTAGATATTTGTCAAATTTCACTATTGTATCCATGCCTAAGTCTGTTCTCATAACATTGATTCCAAGCGGAACTGGTAAACCATTTGTTGTTTTATCCCACCATTCCCCAACATCTAAAATTTTCACATTGCCTTCTTGTTCATAAGATAATTGGGTTTCATGAATGACTAACCCTACATCCACTTTACCTGATTTAACGGCCTCTGGAATATCGCTGAAATTCATTTCAACATAATCAAATTTTCCAATCATCAATTGTAATAGTAAAAATGCTGAAGTCATTTTTCCTGGTATGGCAATTTTACATTTTTTAATCTCGTCAATTGTCATTTGTTTTTTTGCAGTGACAATCGGACCATAATTAATTCCAAAACTCCCTCCACTTCTCAAGATTGTATAACCTGGAATGAATGCACATGCGTGAACTGAAACTGCAGTAACATCAAGTTCTGGATCAGTTGCCTTACGATTTAATTTTTCAATATCCTCAATAACATGATTTACCTTAAAATCTGGAGATGGCACTTTATCTGTAAACATTCCATAAAACATGAATGCGTCATCTGAATCAGGAGTGTGGCCTACAGAAATTTCCATATCTATTACCTTGATTCTGGTAATAAATACCAAAAAGAAGAGAAAGAAATAATGTCCATTTATTGCATCAAAAAATTTGTGATACTTCTAACCTTTTGATCTACTGATCTTTTCAAAAACTAAGGTTTAATACCTGAATCCAAAGTTTTGCGAATATGGTAAAATTCAAGTCTACATCTGATGTGATGAAAATTATCAAGAATAAAGGCAACATTCGTAATTTTGGTGTCATTGCACACGTAGACCATGGAAAAACAACAATGAGTGACAGCCTTTTGGCAAACTCTGGAATTATTGCTCCCTCTGCTGCTGGAAAAGCACTTGCTATGGACTTTGATAAAGAAGAGCAAGAAAGAGGTATTACAATTTACCAAGCAAACGTTACCTTACTCTTTACCCAAAAAGATCAAGATTATGTAATTAACATGATTGATACTCCTGGACACGTAGATTTCAGTGGCAGGGTAATCCGTAGTCTTAGAGCAATTGACGGTGCAGTTGTAGTTTGTGATGCAGTAGAAGGTATCATGACCCAAACTGAAACAGTAACTAGAATGGCTCTAGAAGAAAGAGTAAAACCAGTTTTGTTTATCAACAAAGTAGACCGATTAATCAAAGAACTAAGATTAACCCCAGAAAAAATGCAAGCACAATTAGCAGAAGTAGTTTCAAATTTTAATACACTAGTTGACACATATGCAGAACCAGAATACAAAGAGAAATGGAAAGTTTCTATTCAAGATGCAAGTGTAACATTTGGTTCAGCCAAAGACAGATGGGCAATTAATACTGATTTAATGAAAGAACGAGGAATAACATTCAAAGATGTAATTGATGCATATACTGAAGAAAAACTTGACACACTTATCGAAAAAGCACCACTAGCTGATGCAGTACTTGGAATGGTTGTAAAACACCATCCTGCACCACATGATGCAATCAAGTATAGAATTCCACAAATTTGGAAAGGTGATTTAGAATCTGATGTGGGTAAAGCTTTGCTTGCAGGAGCAGATGATGGCCCAACAATTATGATGGTCGTAAATATGGTGTTAGATCCTGCAGCAGGTCCTGTTGCAATTGGAAGATTATTTTCTGGCACTATCAAAGACGGTCAAACTTTACACATTATAGATGAGAAAAGAGAAGGTCGAGTTCAATCTGTTAATTTCTTTATGGGTAACCAAAGAGAGCAAGTTGGAGAACTGGGTGCAGGAAATATTCCTGCATTATTAGGATTGACTGAATGTAGGGCAGGTAACACCTTATCTTCAATTAAAGATATTCCAATGTTTGAGGGTGTCAAATATGTTTCAGAACCTGTTGTTCAAATTGCAATAGAACCAAAACATCCTAAAGATCTACCTAAACTTGTAGATATTTTAAGACAGCTCACAATTGAGGATCCAAATTTGGTTGTAAAAATTGATGAGGAATCTGGTGAAACAATTGTTGCAGGAATGGGTGTGTTGCACTTGGATGTTGCAGTACACAGAATCCAAGATGCAAAATGTGAGATTATAACATCAGAGCCTTTGATTAACTATAGAGAAACTGTAAAGGGCAATTGCGAAGCTATCATGGCAAAATCCCCAAATAGACACAACAAGATTTTCATGAAAGTAGAACCATTGGAGCCTGAAATTGCTCACATGCTTAGAACTGGTGAAATCAGTGATGTTAAAGATAAAACTGTAGTCAAAGATTTGTTAAAAGGTGCAGGTTGGGATACTGATACCATCAAGAGAGTTATGAAACTTGATTCTCGTGGAAACGTTTTGATTAATGGAACTAAAGGTGTTCAATTTGTACAAGAATCAACTGATTCTATAAATTCTGGATTTGAAGAGGTAATGAAAGAAGGGCCTCTTTGTAAAGAGCAGATGAGGGATTGTAAATTTATCTTTACTCACTTTGTTCCTCACGAAGATACAGCACACAGAGGTTTATCTCAATTGGGACCTGCTTCACGTCGTGCATGTATGGGCGCATTGTTAACTGCAGGTACTGCTGTCTTAGAGCCAACATTGGCAATAGAAGTTCGTGTTCCTACTGATTTAGTTGGAAATGTTGCAACTATACTTTCAGGTAAACGTGGTAAAGTACTTGACATGTCTCAAAAAGGTGCATCAAGTATTGTAATTGGTGAAATTCCAGCTTCTGAAACCTTTACTTTGTCTGAAGCTATGAGAGGTCAAACTGCAGGACGTGCAACTTGGAATACCTCATTTAAAGAATGGACCGAAGTTCCAAAATCTATGTTGGCAACTGCTGTATCTGATATTAGAAAACGAAAGGGATTGGCACCTGAACCTCCTGGTATTGGCGAATTCATCGATAAAGAATAACCTGTAACATTCTCATTTTACTTTTAAAAAATTATTTGTTATTGTGAGTTATCTGTTGAATGCTTTTTAGTTATGGCGATAATGAAAATTTAACATGTCTAATGAAGAATTAATAAAAAAATTCTATATTGCCTTTAAAAATCAAGATACTGAAACATGTCTTAAATTATGTCATGAAAATATTGAATGGCAACTTATGGAAGGAATGCCAAATGGTGGAAAATATGTTGGACGAAAACAAGTATTTGAAAATTATTTCCCAAACATGTTGAAAAATTTTAAAGAATTTCATGCTACTCCTGAACAATTCTTGATACTTGATGAACATGTGATGGTTTCTGGAAGGTATCACGGGGTATCAAATAATGATAAAATATTCGATGTTCAATTTTCACATGTATATCTAATCAAAGAAAATAAAATAATTCAATTTAGACAATTTACAGATACACAAAAAATCCAAGACTGTTTGAATTGACATGTACAATTATACTATTTTGAAATTTCTAAAAATATGATTTTACTTAATCTATAGTGATCTTCGTACTATTACGTAATAGATCATTTTTCCATCTATCGATATTTTTTAATAGTTGACCTGTATTATATAGGTCGACCTAGATATGATAAGTCAAATTATGCCTAATTCTGAAATGTACAAGCGTGAACGGATTGTTTTTGAGATGATCAAAAATAATCCCGACTTGCATCATAATGCCTTACTGAAATTAATAGTTCCAGAATTTATGGCTAAAACAACTTTTGAGAAAATCAGGAATTCATTATTTGAAAAAAATGTAATTTCAATAACTATAAAAAAAAACATGAAATTTTATTGTCTTACAGAAAACTATGAACACAAATCTTACCAAAATATAGAATTATCCACAAATACTTTATTTCATGATTTAAAATTAAAAATTAAACGACTAGATACAGAATATTCTCATAAGGATATTGATGAAAAAATAACACTTTCTAATTCTCTTTTAAAACAATTATTTCAAACTGATACTGGATTTACTTTTTTAGATTCTATAAAAAATCCAAAAAAGACATTATACCGAGACGAACATTTAACGATACAACAATTAATTCACAATATAATTAAAATAATTCAAAATGATGAAGATTTTGAAATCATTTTTCCATCTATAATCGGCTCTCTTGGAATCTTCATGCCTAGAAATTTTTAGATTTCATCTAGTTATTTATTCAGGTATGTTTCATTGTTAGTCTATGGGGTTACTATACACAAGGGTCCATTTGGATTTTGATGAAAATGACTGGAAAGAGATTTCAAGCAATCCAATTGTTTTTCAAACCATTAAAGATGATGTGACTTTAGAAATAGAAACAACTTCACAAAAATTATACAAATTGAATTTCAAGAAAAATGGAAAATTAAACATGTTTAGAGTTACTGGGCAATTCCGTCTTACTTGGAATAATGACGATATTCTCTAGTTTTATCAATATAATAATGGGTATTTTGTAAACTGATTTGTGTCTTTAGAGGAACAAATTAAAAAAACTTTGAATAATTTTGAGGATTCCACTTCTGAAACAATTCTTGAAATTATTGATCAAATCCGGCCTCATTTTAGGAGTGAATTAACTTCAGAATACCTTGCTGGGAAAATAAAGAAAATTCAAAATGAATCTGATGATGCTAAAAAAAAGAATCAATGTAAGGCATTATTGCCATATTTTGATTGGTATTTGCAAGGACTCTGAAATCACTCTGAATATTGTTTTAGTTTACTATGTGCTATTTTGATTAAATCTAAATCTTTTTTTGATTCTGGTATGTTTTCTATTAACTTTAAAAAATACTCATGTCCTGTTTCATCTGCCTTTTGAATATCTGACTCATAACATGACAATGCTATTTCTAAAAGCGATATGTCCTCTTTCAACTCATTCACCTTTTGAATATCTTCAACACTATCTTGAATTTTCTTAATCATTTCTATGACTTTTGGATGTCTTTTCATTGCCTGTTGGATTAAAATCGGTGCAAACATTGCAGCCGCCTCTTTTAATTCTGGACTCTCTTCTATGCTTCTTAGTCTTTTTTTGTAATGTTTTAAAGATTTTAAAACGATCTCATATCCTCCCTCGTCTTTTAGATAAATTGCGCCCAACCAAACCTTATCTGACATTACTTAATTTTCAATATTCCTATTGATATAATTTAGTTGCTTAATTCAAAACTTGTTTTAAATTTCATACATCAAAATTTTCTTGAATTGGAGGCTCATTTCTATTTATGAGATATAGTAAAATTCCTGCTAGTGTAACTCCCATTCCACTGAGGCCTACAAATGTGCCCATATTCTTGATGAATCTTAAAACATCGTTTGTTTGACCTAGTTCGATGGCGTAAAAAAACACCAGTCCCATGATAAACATGATTAACCCTATGATGATTAATGGAATGCCTGTCTTCATCTTGACTTATTTTCATTTTGATTGTTAATTAAACATAGATGATATGATCTTAAAGTGATTTTGAAATTTTTTCTAATTATACTGTTTAGACTCTGTCACCCAAAATTTTTAGTTATTTTTACTATGAAGTTGATCTAACACCTGATTTTCTTAAAAAGTTTTTTTTACTATCTATAATTAAAAACAATGAAAATAATGTCTGAATTAGAACCCCTATCTTTAACACAGACAATAGAAAAAGTTGGTAATTTGATAGATGCTGGTATTGGTGATACTGGTAGATTATACTATATTTTGGAATTTCTGAAAAATAATAGGCCCTTGTATAATTCTGATCAGATCTATCTTGAAAATAAATTAGGTACTTCATTTGTTGTTGAAGAAGAAATCGTAGAGGAAAATAAGACATTGCCCAAAATTAAAGAATTGATACATGATGGCATTGGTGATCCTGGACGGTTACAACACATCTATGATATGGTGGCAGACGACAAACCCCTTTATCATTCTGATGCTGTATATTTGGAATCAAAGCTGTCTCCTCCAATATTTGAATCTCCTACCGTCATAACACATACTTTGGATGTGCCAAAACATGTTGAATCAATATCTGAAAAATTACCATCTAAAATCAAAGGTACTATGCCTAAAGGTTGGAATTATAGTGATAATTCTGAACTGAAAACAATTTCTGAAAGTATTACACATGAAGAAGAACTTGTAAACCAACAAAATAATGTGTCTGCAGAACTTGATTCTAATAGATTAAAACTATCCAAATTGATTTCAAATAGAAAAAAACGTGAAGAAGAAGTTTTACACGAAAAATCTTTACTGCAATCACAAATTCAAGATGAACATTTAAGAATTGAAACTCAAACAAAAGTTTCTAATGATATACTTAAACAAAAAGAAGAACTTGAAAAAATTAAAAATGAACGAGTTATTGTTATTGAAAAAATTAATTCTGAAAAATTAAAAATCTCCGATGATCTTTTACAACAAAAAAAGCAACTAGTTCAAACGCAACTTGAGCAAGAAAAAATTGAAAAACAAATTAAACATGAACAGATTTTTTTGGCTAAAACAGCAGAAGATCAAAAATTACGACTATCTTTACAAACAAAGGTTGCGCATGAAATTAAATTAAAACAGACTGAATTGGGACAAACTAGACAGGATTATGATGCAATCAAGTCACAAATTAGTAAAGAAAAATCAAAGATCACTGAATCCTTGAAATTAAAAAAATTAATCAAATCCCAGGAAAAAGATTTGATTAAAGCAAAAGAAATTAGACTTGATTTGATAAATACCATTTCAAAAGAAAAAGATTCCTTATCAAAATTGGCACTGGAAGAAAAATCAAAAATACGATCTCAAGCACTATTGGTTAAACAACTTAAAAAAGAAGAAAAATTTTTGGAATCTCTTCAAAAGAAACATGATGAAATCGAGCAACAGATTAAAAAGAAAAATCAAAAATTAAAAGAAAAACAAGAAAAAATCAAAAAACAAATCATGATAAAAAACAAAAAATTAAAGTCCCTTAAAATTAAACCATCATCAAAAAAACTTGCGACAAAAAAGAAATCCTTGAAATTAAAAAAATGATCGTTATATGATCTTTTTGAGATTCTTAATTTATAAAATATTTATCACAATGTTCAGTTGTGCTTGTATTGTTGTCATAATGGTTAGTCATTATTATTTAAAATCCAAAATGCATTCATTAGATTATATTTAGTTGGAACTTATTACAAGTTGAATATGGTCGCAAAGAAAAAAATTGATCTATTGGAAATTGTTCAAAAAATTATCAATTTGGATCCTAAAATGAGATTTGGAGCTATAATTGATCCAAAAGGCCACATTCGTGAAGCTATTATGAAAACTGGAAAAACCAGTATGAAATCTCAAAAAGAAGAAGAACACTTCTGTGCTCAAGTTGCCCAAAGAAGATCAATGAGAAAAGAATTTGATAAATCTCTTGGCAAGGTAAGATATGTTCATGTTGAAAGAGAAAAGGTATCTCAAATGGTAATTTACACAAAAAGAAATATCATTTACTTTACAATGGAGCCTGAAATGCCAATTAACACTAAAATCAGACTGATCACAAAAATAAAGAAAATCACTGCTGATCTTTAGAACTTATTTAGATAATTTACCATCTGCTGTATTATGACTGATCACAAATATCTTGGAGATTCTAAAATGTTTGAATATGATAAGCATTATCGAGAATGTCAACAATCAAACAAACCCTTCATCAAATCTCGGATCAATCCTAGCCATGGAAATTTCTTTGTTCAGATTGATTTGATGACGTGTGATTATAATTTATCTGAGTTGGATCAAAAAGAAATTCAACAATTAATTCAAGATGAAATAAAATTTGTAAAATCTAATCAAATATGCGAATTTAATGATTTTAACATCGATAAGGAGGTTGCTTGGTTTGATGGTGTATCTGCTGATCATGTGCATGATTTTTGTGAAAGTTTGTATGATTTAACTCAAAAAAATCATTCTTAGAACCGTATCATATTTTTTAAAATTCTATCTATTACCTGAAGTTCCTGTCTTCTTTCTTTTATGATGGTCTCATTCCATTTCTTTGCAAATTCTGACTGCTTATCTATTTTTTCTAATTCTTCTATGTATTTGATTAGGTGTATTTTGTAATCTTGAAGTAAATCTAGATGTCTATTGTGATTTTTTTCACTTGGTGTTGCCATTCCATTCCTCTTCTGTTATGTCTGGAAACATTTCTCTTAATCTTTTCTGATCTTTTTCCATGGCTTCTATTCTTTTATCTAAATGTTCTTTGATTGCATTTTCTTTTTCCATGTGCTTTTCTTCCTTAATTTCTTTTATTGTATTAATTAATGATCTATAGTACACCATGTGATTTTTTCTGGATTCTTCTGATTTGTCCTCGTCTTTTACATCCATTACAACTCTTATTCTATTGAAAATAAGTACTTGACCATTATTTTCAGGTTTACACTAATATTGAAATTCGATTTACCTTACGTTATGAAAATTTTAATTGATGAGATGGATGATGGTTGGGATGAAAAACTCAAAGAGTTGGGGTATGATGCGTATAGTGTCAAGAAATTACGTGTATCTGGACACAAACTTCAGACTGATTATTCTGTGATAAATTATGCTAAAGAAAACGATATGGTTTTAGTTACTAGGGATACTGAGAGCGGTCAGGCATGCATGGAAAACGATCTACCTTGTATACTACTTGACAATGAAGAAATTTTTAAAATAGTTACTGATAAACTAAAAAAATTCTAATTCACATTCTCTGTGCCAAATTGCAGTACTCTTAGATTTGCAAGTACTTCATTTAGAAAAGATTCTTCTTGTTGATGTGCAATTATCTCTATAATTATTTGCCAGCAATCATTTATTTTTCTATTAATTTGTGAAAACATTTTATCTTTTT
>Ga0209360_1002298_pt1 | contig 11566 bp, 8 predicted proteins | sample SaaInlV_130m_DNA_3_FD_184651 | JGI IMG/M metagenome (GOLD analysis project Ga0209360, IMG submission 184651) | Marine microbial communities from expanding oxygen minimum zones in the Saanich Inlet - SI037_S3LV_130m_DNA (SPAdes) (version 2) | ecosystem: Environmental > Aquatic > Marine >... | reverse complement strand
TTTAGATCAAAAAAAAAACCATTAGTAATTATAGCTGGATGCGTTGCACAGGCAGAAAATCAGGAAATGCTCAAAAGAGAACCTTACATTGACCTTGTTATTGGACCACAAGCATATCATAAAATTAATGATACAATTCTAAATCACACACAAAAAAATAAAAAAGCTGAAGAAACAGAATTTGATGCAATTTCAAAATTTGAATATTTTAATAAAATTAAAAATAATTCTGGAAAAATTTCTTCATTTCTAACAATCCAAGAAGGTTGTGATAAGTTCTGCCATTTTTGTGTGGTGCCGTACACAAGAGGCCCGGAATATTCTAGGCCATTTAAACAAATTTTGGATGAGGCTAAATATTTGGCAGACTCAGGCACCCAAGAAATAATTTTGCTAGGACAAAATGTAAATGCTTATAATAATGAAAAATATAGATTATCAGATTTAATAATGGAAATCGAAAAATATTCTGACATTAAAAGAATTAGATATACAACATCCCATCCAAAAGATATGTCGCATGATTTAGTTGAAGTTTATAAACATTCAAAAAAACTTATGCCGCTGGTTCATTTACCAGTTCAAAGTGGGTCTAATAAAATTTTAGATCTTATGAATAGAAAACACACTATTAATGAATATTATAAAATTTACGACCAGTTAAAGGAAATTAACTCTAATATACAATTTTCTAGTGATTTTATAATAGGTTATCCAGGTGAAGAAGAAGAGGATTTTAATGCTACTATTGAGCTTATTCAAAAGATTAAGTTTATAAATTCCTATTCTTTTATTTTTAGTCCAAGACCAGGTACAGTTGCTGCAGATTTAAAGCTGAATGACAAAAAAATTTCCATGGAAAGATTAGAAAAAATTCAAAGCCAGCTGTATGACAATCAGATGCATATGAATAAATCATTGGAGGATAAAACAATTAATGTTTTAGTTGAGAATTTAACAGATGATAAAACCCAAGTATTTGGTCGAACTGAATATATGACATCAGTTATTTTTAATGGTAAAAAAGAGGATATTGGAAAAATTGTGGCTGTAAAAATTAATAAAAGTAATCGAAGTACTTTATTTGGTGAAAGAGATTTCAGTTCTAATCAAAAGGTAGCATAGAAATTGAGCAGTTTAATAAAAAAAAATTCTGATGCATCACTAAAGTTTGTTTACTCTGACAATAATTCTCTAAGTGTTATTTTTCATAATAATGAGCTTTTAATGGGTGTGGTAGGTGAGTTTAATAAAAATTTAAAAGAATTAGAAAAAATTACAGAAACAAGCCTATATTCAAGAGGGAACTCAATTCTAATTAAGTCTAATCCTGAAAAAAATGAAATAGTTAAAAATGCCATAAAGTTTCTTGCCAATCAATTTATTAATAATGGCAGTATTGAAAACAAGGACATAGTCTCTTCAGTAGATAATTTTATGATTAATGAAAAAATTAAAAATAATAATGTTATGGATATAATTAAGACTCCAAAAAAATCAATTATTCCAAGATCAGAAAAACAAAAAGATTATGTAAGAGCTTTAAGACAAAGCGACATAATAATTTCAGCAGGTCCAGCAGGGACTGGTAAAACATTTTTAGCAGTAGCCGTAGGTCTTACGATGTTATTAGAAAAAAAAATTGAAAGAATAATTTTATCCAGACCAGCAGTAGAAGCAGGAGAAAGGTTAGGATTTTTACCTGGTGATATGAAGGAGAAAGTTGATCCTTATTTAAGACCTTTGTACGATTCTTTATACGACCTTTTCGATTTTGAAAAAATTCAAAGAATGATTGAAATTGGTGATATTGAAATAGCACCACTTGCTTTTATGAGAGGAAGAACTCTAAAAAATTCATTTGCAATTTTAGATGAATCCCAAAATGCAACCGATACTCAAATTAAAATGTTTTTAACTAGAATAGGAGAAAATTCTAAAATAGTTGTAAATGGAGATCCAACCCAAATTGATTTGCCAAATAAAAATATGTCAGGGTTAGTTAGATCAAAAGAATTATTGGGTCATTTAAATGAAATATCTGTTGTTGATTTTGATCATTCGGACGTAGTTAGGCACCCACTTGTCTCCAAAATAGTTAAAGCCTACTCAAAAAATGATTAGTATTGAAGTTTTCTCAGAGGAGAAAGCTTGGTCAAAAAAAATTAGAAAAAAAGAACTTTTTTTCAAAGAAATTTGCAAAGTGTTTCCAGCAAAATATCGATTTCCCAATAAGAAAATAACCCTTACTTTACTTCTTTCAAATAATAGATGTATCAAAAAATTAAATAAAAACTTTAGAAATAAAAATAAGTCTACAGATATTTTGTCATTTCCTTTATCTAAAAAAACATTGATATCCAAAAAAACTTATATTGGAGATATTATAATTAGTTATAACTTCATGAACAAACCCAAATCGCAAAATATTAAAAATTTCAAGGAAAAAGTAATAAAAACTTTTATACATGGGTTTCTTCACCTACTAGGTTTTGATCATATTAAAGATAAAGATTATAAAAGAATGCTTGGTGAGGAAGAAAAAATATATAAATCAGTAAATTCAAAGATTAACTAGATTGATAAAAAAAGATTACATTGAAATAATTTTTTTAATTACTTTGGGTGCAGCCTCATCTTTAAGTTTGCCTCCCTACAATTACTTAATAATAAATTTTTTTACTTTTAGTGTTTTTTTTGTTTTTTTATTTAAAAAATCTAAAATTAGTCAAAGTAAAAAACACTTCTTTTTTTATGGATGGCTATTTGGATTTGGTTATTTTTTATCAAGCTTATATTGGATATCAATATCTTTAACATTTGATCAAAATTTTAAATTTTTAATTCCTATAACTATTATTTTAATACCTTCATTTCTGGGAATTTTTTATGGACTGGCTACTTTCTGTTTTATAATTTCAAAATCTAAAAAAGTAGTAAGTTCTTTTTTTATTTTTTCATTATTTCTTGGAGTTTTTGAATTTATAAGAGGTTCAATTTTAACTGGTTTTCCCTGGAATTTGATAGCCTATAGTTTTGTCAATCATTTAGAAATATTAAGTATTACCTCGTTAATAGGAACCTATGGATTTAATTTATTTTGTATTTCACTGTTTGCTAGTCCCTCAATTTTTATATTGAGAGAAACAAAAAAAGATATTGGAGTGTGTATTATTTTTCTAATTTTACCATTTATATTTTATCAGTATGGATCTTCGTATAAAGAAACATTTAATTCATCAGATATCACAAACTATGATTATAAAGTAAGAGTCATAGGTTCAAATATTAGTCTAGATAGATTTTATTCAAAAATTGATCCGGTCTCAGTTATAAATGAATTGATTGATATAAGTGAGCCTCGAAAAGATGATAAAACTATATTTATTTGGCCGGAAGGAATTCTTCCTAATGTCTCTCAAGAAGAATTAATTGAATTCAAGTGGTTATTTGAAGAGACTTTCAGCAAAAATCATTTGTTATCTATTGGTATTAATAGTCAAAAAATGAAAAAAGAAAAAATTAATTATTTCAATTCCTTTTCGATTTATGATCATAATTTAGAAATATTAAATTTTTATAATAAGGTTAATTTAGTGCCGTTTGGTGAATTTTTACCTTTTGAAAATATTTTAAAAATTTTTGGATTAAGGGTAATTACAAATAATTATCAATCATTTTCAAAAGGAAATGATAGAAAAATCATAGAGATAAAAAAAGGTGATTTTTCCTTAAAGATATTGCCACTGATTTGTTATGAAATAATTTATTCAGGCAAAATATTTAAAAACCCACGTTTTGATTTAATAGTTAATATTTCTGAGGATGGATGGTTTGGTAAATCAATAGGTCCGAAGCAACACTTTGCACATAGCATATTTAGAGCAGTTGAAAGTGGCAAATATTTATTGCGTTCAGCAAATAACGGTATTGCAGCAATTGTTAATCCCTTAGGGATTGTTGAACAAAAGGTTAATTATGGTAAATCAGGCTATGTTGACTTTAAAAAATCCAAAAAAATACCAACAACATTATTTTCTAAATATGGAAATAAAATTTTTATAACATTAATTTTATTATATATTTTTATGATTTTTTCATTTAATAGATTTAAAAATGAGTAAATTAAAAAACTTTCTTTTCACAAGTGAGTCGGTATCTGAAGGTCACCCAGATAAAGTTTCAGATAGAATTTCAGACATGGTAGTTGATAGTTATCTCTCTGGAGATCCATTCTCAAGAGTTGCATGTGAAACACTTACAACAACCAATAAAGTAGTTTTAGCAGGGGAAGTTAGAGGTCCTGAAATAAAACAAGATGAATTAATTGAAAAAGTTAGAAATTGCATAAAAGATATTGGATATGACCAAGAAGGTTTTACTTGGAGGGAAGCAACAAAAATAGAAAGCTATCTTCATTCCCAATCTGCTGATATTGCAATGGGCGTAGACTCTTCTGGAAATAAAGATGAAGGAGCTGGAGATCAAGGTATTATGTTTGGGTATGCTTGTAATGAAACGGATGTTTTAATGCCAGCACCTATCCATTACTCACATAAAATTTTAAGATTAATGGCAGAAGATAGAAAGTCGGGAAAGTTAAAAAATATAGAACCAGACAGTAAGAGCCAAGTTACTTTTGAATATGTAAATGGAAAGCCTACTAAAGTAAAATCTGTAGTAATATCTTCTCAGCATTCTGCAGATGTTAATCAATCACAAGTTAGAGATTTACTGAGACCTTATATGCTACAGTCCATTCCATCAAATTTTCTTGAAGATTTTAATGAAGATGAATTTTATGTTAACCCAACAGGAAATTTTGTTATTGGAGGTCCGGATGGAGATTGTGGATTAACAGGAAGAAAAATTATAGTTGATACCTATGGTGGTGCCGCACCTCATGGTGGAGGAGCTTTTTCTGGAAAAGATCCTACTAAAGTAGATAGATCAGCCGCTTATGCAGCAAGATACATTGCAAAAAATGTTGTTGCTTCTAAAATTGCAGATAAGTGTTTGATTCAATTAGCTTATGCTATTGGAGTGTCAAAACCATTATCAATTTATGTTGATTTGTTTGATGACGATTTAGATAAAAATAAATTTGTTATAGATGAAATAAATAAAAATTTCGACTTAAGTCCTCGAGGAATTAGAGAGATGCTAAATTTAAATAAACCTATATATGAAAAAACAGCAGCTTACGGCCACTTTGGAAGAACACCAGATGATAACGGTTCATTTTCTTGGGAAAAAACAGATAAAACAAGACATTTTTCTAGATAGTTTCTGTTGAATTAAAAAAAAACTTTACTATATTGCCCTTACATTATTGAATTTACAGAATGGGCATTAGCCCATTTTTTTTTGAAGCAAACAAGAATATGTTAAATAAAAGAGCAGACAAACTAGAATTATTAAGAATTGCTGAAGCTGTTGCTTTAGAAAAATCTATTGATAAAGAGCTAATTATTAGTTCCATGGAAACTGGAATTGCAAAAGCAGCTAAGTCTAAATTTGGTCAGGAAAATGAAATAAAAGTTTCAATTAATAGAGATAATGGCGACATCGAAATTTTTAGAAAATTGATTGTTGCTGAAAATCCTGAAAACTCTAATACAGAAATTAAACTTGAAGATGCAATTAATCTAAATGAAACAAACAAAGATAAAGCGGTTGGAGATGAAGTGTTGCAACCATTACCATCATTTGATTTTGGAAGAATTGCAGCTCAAACAGCAAAACAAGTAATTAGTTTTAACGTAAGAGAAGCTGAAAGAGAAAGACAATACAATGACTTTATTGATAAAAAAGATTCAATTTTAAGTGGCATTGTTAAACGATTAGAATTTGGAAACGTAATTGCTGATCTTGGGCGAACAGAAGCAATAATCCAAAAAAATGAAATGATCCCAAGAGAAAACATAAAAGCTGGAGATAGGATTAAAGCTTATTGTTATGATGTTAGAAGAGAGCCAAGAGGACAACAAATTTTTCTATCAAGAGCGCACCCAAAGTTTATGGAGAAGCTTTTCGTTCAAGAAGTTCCCGAAATTTATGATGGATTAATCGAAATAAAATCTTCATCAAGAGATCCGGGTAGCAGAGCAAAAATTTGTGTAAAAGCAGTTGATACATCTCTTGATCCAGTGGGAGCTTGTGTGGGTATGAGAGGTTCAAGAGTTCAAGCTGTTGTAAATGAATTACAAGGTGAAAAAATTGACATTGTAAATTGGTCAGAAGATCCAGCAATTTTGGTTTCGAATGCTTTATCACCAGCTGAAGTTCAAAGAGTAAATGTTGACTCCGAAAGAAAAAAATTAGACGTAATTTTAACTGAAGAAAATTTAAGTAAAGCTATTGGAAGAAGAGGTCAGAACGTAAGACTTGCAACTAAGTTATTAAATTATGAAATTAATATAATGACCGATGCCGAAGATTCTGAGAGAAGACAATCTGAATTTAAAGAAAAAACAGAAAACTTTGTAAAAAACTTAGAACTAGATGAAACATTGGGACAGTTACTTGTTGCTGAAGGTTTTTCATCAATAGATGATATTAAAGATACCACAACAGAAAGCTTGATGAAAATTGAGGGTATCGAAGAAGATACAGCAAAAGCTTTGATAGAAAGAGCAAAAGAATTTCATCAAAAAGACCAAGAAGATATTTCTGAAAGAATAAAAGAATTAGGCCTTAAAGAAGCTTTAATAAATCTAAAGGGATTGACACCAGGAATGTTAATGACTTTAGGTGAACAAAAAATTCAAACTCTGGAAGATTTTGCTGATTTGGCATCTGATGAGTTAACAGGTGGATATGATATTATAAAGGGAGAAAGAGTAAAAATTCAAGGATATCTAGAGGATTTTGCTTTATCAAAAGAAGAAGCTGATGAGTTGATTATGTCTGCAAGAAATATTGTCTACAAAGATTGAGTGATGAGTTATGGAAAAAAAAACAAAATTAACAATTTCTGGCACAGCCAAAAAATCGATCAAAAATATTGAGATTGCAAAAACTCAAGGAAAAAATTCTGTAGTTATCGAAAAACAATCAAGTAAATTTCCAAGCAGGGGTGGATCGTCTAGACCTGGAAGTTTCAAGCCAAAAACTACCTCAACATTTAATAGAGGTGCTTCCGCAAAACCATCATTTGCACCTAAATCACCCCCAATAACAAACGATTTTGAGCGAAGAAAACTAGCTGAACAAAGAGCAACAAAAAGACTTAAAGGGGATGATAATAAAGATAAGAAAACACTAAAGGCTGGAACCAAAAAAAGAGAATTAAAATTAACAGTCTCAAGAGCTCTAAGTGATGAAATTGAGGCAAGAGCGAGAAGTGAAGCTTCTGTTAAGAGAGCAAGGCAAAAAGAAAATAAAAATTTAACTAAAGAGGAAGTTCAAGAAAATTTAAAACCTGTTAAACGAGATGTAAATATTCCAGAAGCTATTACGGTTAGAGAACTTGCTAATAGAATGGCCGAACAATCAAGTAGTGTTATTAAGTTTTTATTTGGAATGGGCGTTACTGTAACTATCAATCAAACATTAGCAGCTGATACTGCTGAATACTTAGTAAAAGAGTTTGGACACAACCCGATAAGAGAAGAAAAAGCTGAGGAAATAATTCAAAAAATTAAAGCTACTAGAGTTGAAAATTTAAAGAATAGACCACCAATCATAACTGTAATGGGTCACGTTGATCATGGTAAGACTTCAGTCTTAGATGTTTTAAGAAGTGCGAATGTTGTGTCAGGAGAATTTGGTGGAATTACACAACACATCGGAGCTTATCAAATAGAAAGCCAATCTAATAAGTTAACATTCATTGATACTCCCGGTCACGCAGCTTTTACTGAAATGAGAGCAAGAGGATCAAAATTAACTGATGTAGTGGTTTTAGTTGTTGCGGCTGATGATGGTGTTAAACCGCAAACTGTAGAATCTATAAAACATGCAAAAGCCGCAAATGTTCCAATTGTTGTTGCAATTAACAAATGTGATTTGCCAGATGCAGATCCACAAAAAATAAAAAATCAGTTATTAGAACATGAACTAATTGCCGAAGATTTATCTGGAGACACTTTAATGGTTGAAATCTCAGCAACTACTAAATTAAATTTAGATAAATTAGTTGAAGCGATAATTTTACAAGCTGAAATATTAGATCTAAAAACTGATTTTGAATCTAAAGCTACAGGAATTGTATTAGAATCTAAAATTGATGTTGGTAGAGGACCTGTTGCAACAATTATAGTAACTACTGGAACCTTAAAAAAAGGTGATTTTTTTGTAAGTGGTCTGAGATGGGGAAAAGTTAGAGCGATAATTGATGATAAAGGAAAAAATATCAATGAAGCACCTCCGTCAGCACCAGTTGAGATTTTAGGAATTAATGGTGCTGCAAAATCAGGTGATGATTTTATTGTTGTTGATAATGAAAAAGAAGCAAAAACTTTAAGTGAAAATAGAGCGCAAGAAAGTAAAGATGTAAAAAACCCATTAACTTTTGCAACTCAAGATTCAGCTTTTTCAGATACTTCAGCTGAAGAATTAAATTTAATAATAAAATCAGATGTCCATGGATCATCAGAAGCAATTAAAAATGCAATTAGTCAAATTAAGCACGACGAAGTTAAGCCAAAAATAATTCTAGCAGATATTGGAATGGTAACTGAAACAGATGTTACTTTGGCTAAAGCTTCAAATGCAGTTTTAATAGCGTTCAATGTTAAACCAAGTAAAGAAGCAAAAAAATTAGCAGAAAATGAAAAAATAAAAATTTCATCTTATAATATTATTTATGAAGTCTTAGATTATATTAAACAAAAAATGTCAGGCCTGTTATCGCCTGATATTCAGGAAACAGTTACAGGTACAGCTCAAATTTTAGAAATATTCAAAGTTTCAGGAGCTGGAAAGGTAGCAGGATCTAAAGTGATGGAGGGCGAAATCACTACTGCTTCAGATGTTAGAATAATTAGAGATGGAGCAATCATTTATACTGGGAAAGTTGGAACTCTATTTCGAGAAAAAAACCAGGTAAAACAAGTCAGTAATGGCCAAGAGTGTGGAATTACTGTAAAAGATTACATGGATTTCCAAAAAAATGACACAATAGAAGCATTTAGCGTAACATCCACGGAGAGAATGATCTAATGAGCGATAGAATTGGAAAGCCAATATCTCAAAGACAGCTGAGAGTTGGAGAAATGATCAAACAGTCTTTAAGTATGATTTTTATAAAAAATGAGGCTAAGGTCCCAAATTTAGAAACTAACACAATAACGGTTACAGAGGTCAAAATGAGTCAGGACTTAAAAATAGCTAAAGCATATGTGCTTCCACTTGGTGGTAAAAATGCTGAAGAGGCTATTAATATTTTAAAAAAATACTCATTCTTAATTAGAAAAATATTATCACAAAAGGTGGTTATGAAATTTTTACCAAAATTACTTTTTAGAAAAGATGAATCTTTTGAGTATGCGGAAAAAATAGAAAACTTAATAAAACAAACAAATAAATAGGAAAAAAGAGGCATGAATAAAAAGGCACAAGAATTAGCAATGCACGATAAAGATACTGGATCTTCAGAGGTTCAAATTGCTTTGCTAACAGAGAAAATCGAAACTCTCTCTATACATATTAAGCAATTCAAAAAAGATAAACATTCATCTGTTGGATTGTTGAGAGCGGTAAATAGAAGAAAGAAATTGTTAGAATACTTAAAAAACACAAAAATGGATTCTTACAAAAATGTACTGTCGAAATTGGGATTAAGAAAATAAAGATCAAGATAGATAGAACGGAATGGAACGAAACAAACGAAACGAAATGGAAATGAAATGTTTAAAGTACACAAGAAAGAAATAGAAGTAGCAGGAAAGAAGATAAGTTTAGAAACAGGCAAAGTAGCAAGACAGGCAGACGGAGCAATCATCGCTTCATGTGGTGAAACAGTTATTTTAGCAACAGTAGTAGGAGCAAAAAAAGTTAATCCTGATATGGATTATTTTCCTTTATCTGTAAATTATCAAGAAAAATATTATGCAGGTGGGAAAATTCCTGGTGGATTTTTTAAGAGAGAAGCAAGACCAACTGAAAGTGAACAATTAATATCAAGATTAATTGATAGACCTATCAGACCTTTGTTTCCTAGTGAATTTAAAAATGAAGTGCAGTTGTTACCAACGGTAATTTCATATGATAAAGAAAATCAACCAGACATTTTAGCAATCACTGCATCATCAGCTGCATTAGCAATTTCAGGAATGCCATTTATGGGCCCTGTAGGAGCGTCTAGAGTTGGTTATATTGATGGTAAGTACATTCTTAATCCATCAAAAGCTGAATTAGAAAACTCCACTTTAGATTTGGTTGTAGCAGGAACTAAAGACGCCGTACTAATGGTTGAGTCAGAAACATCGGGCTTGTCCGAAGAAATAATGTTAGCTGCAGTTAAATTTGGCCATGAAGGCTTTGTCCCGGTAATCGAAATGATTGAGGAACTTGCAAAAGAGTGCAGGAAGCCAGAATGGACTGTTGAGAAAAAAGATTTATCTGAAGTTAAGCAAAAACTTGAGAGTGAATTTACTAAAGATTTAACAAAAGCTTTTGGCACAATAGATAAGCAAGATAGATCAAATCAAATTTCAGAAATATCTGAAAAAGCGAAACAACTTTTTGCTGATAATGAAAATTACTCTGATTTTAATGTTAATGATGAGTTAAAAAATCTTGAAAAGAAAATTGTTAGAACTGATATACTTAAAAACAAAAAAAGAATTGATGGCAGAGGTTTAGCTGATGTAAGAGCTATTGAGTGTGAAGTTGGTGTTTTACCAAGAACTCATGGTTCAGCATTATTTACTAGAGGGGAGACGCAAGCGATTGTAGTTACTACCTTAGGAACTTCTGATGATGAACAAAGAATAGAAAGTCTAGATGGACAGTCCAGAGAAAGATTTATGCTTCATTACAATTTTCCTCCTTTTTCAGTCGGTGAAACTGGAAGAATTGGAACTGGTAGACGTGAAGTTGGTCACGGAAAATTAGCATGGAGAGCGATCAATTCTTCACTACCCTCAAAAGAGGCGTTTCCATACACTTTTAGAATAGTATCAGAGATTACAGAATCTAATGGTTCTTCTTCAATGGCTACTGTTTGTGGTGCATCTCTAGCATTAATGGATGCTGGTGTTCCAATTAAAGAGCCAGTTGCAGGTATTGCAATGGGTTTAATTAAAGAAGGAAATGATTTTAGTGTCCTATCGGATATTTTAGGTGATGAAGATCACTTAGGGGACATGGACTTTAAAGTTGCTGGAACTAAAGATGGAATTACTTCACTTCAAATGGATATCAAAATTACAGGTATTACTTTTGAAATCATGGAGCAGGCTTTAAAGCAGGCTAAAGATGGAAGAGTTCATATCTTAGGTGAAATGAATAAAGCTTTAAGTGAATCAAGAGCTGATGTTGGACAACACACTCCAAAAATGGAACAGATTACAGTTGATAAAAAAGATATCGCTGCTGTGATTGGAAAAGGTGGTGCAAC
>Ga0209360_1002259_pt1 | contig 11718 bp, 10 predicted proteins | sample SaaInlV_130m_DNA_3_FD_184651 | JGI IMG/M metagenome (GOLD analysis project Ga0209360, IMG submission 184651) | Marine microbial communities from expanding oxygen minimum zones in the Saanich Inlet - SI037_S3LV_130m_DNA (SPAdes) (version 2) | ecosystem: Environmental > Aquatic > Marine >... | reverse complement strand
AAAATCTTTACCAAACCATACAGGAGCAGAGAAACAGCGAAATAGTAAGCTGTGATTTGTATCAAAGGTTTAGCGGATTTCATGCGGTGCGCTGCTCGTTTGTCGAGTGATGATAGGGAAGTATAGCGTATTACTTTGGGTGATTGGATGACGCATCTTTGATGCACGAAGAGGCTCGTAAGGGTTGTTTGAACGGCAGTTAGACCAAACGTGGTACACCTATTTGTGGCTCGTATTTATCCTTTTTTCCTTTTGGGGCAGTAGACGAGCAATGACGGTCCTGATCGCATAGCCTGGTTCGCAAGGCGTGAGGGCGACCAACTTCCGCCCGCCGCGCAGTTTTGGTCAATCACGATTTATGACGGTATTACGCAAGTACTGGTATCCAACCCGATAGACCGATACCTGTTAAATACACCCATGGAGCCCAACTGGATAAAGAATGATGACGGTGGCTACACCTTCTACGTTCAGCATGCATCGCCGGGTAAAGATAAAGAGGTTAATTGGTTGCCGGCCCCTGAAGGGCCTTTTTATATGATCATGCGCCTCTACGAACCGAGCCTCGCGGCGCAGAAAGGCGAGTGGCAGGCGCCTAAGCCGAGGCTCGTAGAGTAAAGGACATTAGTAGAGGGCTTGTGTGGCCTAGTTTAGGCTATCCACCGGTTTGTTAACGCTGCCAGGCCCTCTGGATACTTTCCTGGGAAAAGGAACGGTACTAGATTTTGCGGGCGCGAAAAGAACGGCCTTTGATCTTCCCATCGTTTAGAACAGCAAGGGCCTGTTTTGATGACGTCCGCTTGATGGCGACGTACGCCGACCTGTCGAAGATGCTGATTTTTCCGACAGCACTCCCCTCGATACCATTTTCCCCGGTCAGTGCGCCTAATAGGTCACCGGGTCTGATTTTTTGTTTTTTCCCACCGTCTATTTGCAATGTCGCCATAGGTGGTTGCGCTGGCCGGAAGCCGGGGTCCAATGGGTCGATGACGGTGCGTTCCAGAGACTGCTCCAAAACGGCTTCCAGGAGCTCGATTTTGTATTTTTCACTCTCATGAAACAACGAGCAGGCCAGGCCAGTGTTCCCTGCGCGCCCGGTACGACCTATTCTATGTGTGTGGACCTCAGGATCTCGTGATAAATGATAGTTCACGACGAGGTCAAGGGAGTCAATATCCAGCCCCCTGGCAGCGACATCGGTAGCCACCAGAATAGAAAGACTTTTGTTCGAGAATTGGACGAGCCTGTTGTCACGGTCTCTCTGCTCCAGGTCACCGTGAATAGCGCGTGAACTGAAGCCCAGGTTTCTGAGTTCAAGTGAGACGTCTTCTGTTAGTTGTTTTGTATTGCAGAACACGAGCGCGGAGTCGGGCTTGTATTTCTGCAGTAGGCTCACCAGTCCTTCTGTTCGCTTTGATTTGTCGGTGATTTGGCACAGAAGCTGTTGGATGGTGTTTGCGTCATGCTGATCGGGCGCTTCAAGTCGTCGTGGGTTGACCATAACTTTTGCCGCGAGTTCGTCAATGTTATGGGGGTAGGTCGCGCTAAACAACATGTTCTGTCTTTTGGCGGGCAGATACCGAATGATCTCGGCGATCGACTCCCCGAAACCCATATCTAACATTCTGTCCGCTTCATCGAGAACGAAGGTGTCCAAATTTTCCAACGAGAGGTTTTGTTTTCTAAGGTGTTCTTCGGTTCTGCCTGGCGTTCCAACGACAATATGCGCGCCGTGTTCCAGAGAACCTTTCTGGGGTCCAAATGCGACGCCACCACACAATGTCAGTACTTTGATGTTGTGAATTTTTCGACCAAGCGTTCTGATTTCTTTTGCGACCTGATCAGCTAGTTCTCGCGTTGGGCACAATATTAGGCACTGGACCCTGAACTCTTTCACATCGAGTTTGTTCAGTATTCCCAGGCCGAAGGCAGCGGTTTTTCCTGAACCCGTCTTCGCTTGTGCAATCACGTCCTGGCCGTCAAGTATTTTAGGTAACGATAATGCCTGGATTGGGGTCATGGAGTGAAAGCCGAGGTCGTCCAGGTTAGATAGCAGCTCGGCATGCAGCTCCAGGTTTTTAAAGCCGGCTTTCTTAGAGTCAGGGTTGCTGGAATCAGAATTGTTCAATAGTTGGCCTCAAAGGCGTTGGTTATTGTTAGCGCACGAATCCAATGATCGCGACGAAATGTGCAATGGCGCCTATCAAGACGAAAACATGCCATATTCCGTGTGCGTGTTTGAGTCGATTTAGTTTATCAGCTATGTAGAAAATGACGCCCGAGGTATAGGCCAGACCGCCTAGCACCACCCACGAAAAGCCAACAGCACCCAGAGCGGTTTTTAGCGCGGCAAGATCAAGTGAGCATGCCCACCCCATACCAAGATAAATGAGAACCTGAATAATCTTTATCGCACGGCCTTTTAGGAAAACCTCGGATAAAATGCCGACAACGGCGAGTGACCAGACAAGCCCCAGAATTAGCCAGCCGTTCATCGTGTCCAGACTAACGATCATAAACGGTGTATAGCTGCCTGCGATCAGGATGTAGATGGCGACGTGGTCAAACAGTTTGAACAGTGCTTTGAGCTTTGGCGTATGAAAGCTGTGGTAGAGCGTAGACATGGTGAAAAGCAACACGAGCGTTACGCCATAGATGGTAAATGAAGCGAGTAAAACAGCGTCACCGGATTGAACGGCGACTGCTAGCAAGGCTCCAAGGCCTATTAGAGCCAGAAGCGCCCCTAGAAGGTGGCTGATGCTATTGAGTCGTTCGCCGTAGTAGATGATAGTGCTCGAATGCGAGTGGGGGTCAATCTTACTGGTTTATTCTGGAAACATCGTGATCTCATCGGGGTGATTGAGACCGATGCCTTTTTGCCGCTGACATACTGGCATAATAGATTGTTTAGATCATGGAGCAGCGTGTGAATTACGAAGAAGTGGTTATGGGACGTCGAAGTATTAGAGGCTACCTGCCTGATCCCGTGCCGAAATCTCTTATCAAGGAAGTGTTGGAAATGACCATTCGAGCGCCTTCTTCACTGAACACACAACCTTGGAATTTCTACGTTGTTTCAGGTGAACCGTTGGATCGAATTCGGGAAGGTAATACCGAGCGAAACCTTGCCGGCGTGCCAGATTCTCGGGAGTTCCGTGGGCATGGGGCCTATGAGGGCGCGCACCGGGAAAGACAGATAGGGATAGCAGTGCAGCTATTTGAGGCGATGGGAATTGAGCGGTACGACAAAGAGGCACGCCAGGAATGGGTGCTGCGTGGGTTCAGGCAGTTTGATGCGCCAGTATCTATTGTAGTGACCTACGATAGGTCGATCCACGGGGGAGATATTGGACCCTTTGACTGTGGTGCTGTTAGCAATGCCCTGGTGAACGCTGCTTGGTCGCGCGGGTTGGGTTGTGTTGTAAACAGCCAGGGAATCATGCAATCACCTGTGGTTCGAGAACTAGCAGGTATACCAGATGATCAGGTGATCATGATTTGTGTCGCGATGGGTTTTCCGGATGATAGCTTTCCCGCCAATGCAGTTGTGTCACAGCGAAAGTCCGTAGAGGATGCAGCAGTGTTTGTTGGCTTCGAAGATTGATGCATGTTGGAAACTGAGCTGTCGGCGCCGGTAAAAGCCTATCTGGAATCCCATGGATACCAGGTTAACTGCGAAGTCAAAGACTGCGACATCGTAGCGACGAGAGGTGATGATCTGATAATCGTTGAGCTCAAGACGAGTGTGAACCTCACACTTTTAGTGCAAGCCACCAAGCGTCAGTCTATTTCAGACAGTGTCTACGTCGCAGTACCAGCGCCGACAAAAAGAAACCGTCAGTGGCGAGGTACGCTCACAGTACTGAAAAGGTTGGAGGTAGGTCTGTTGCTGGTAGAGGAAGGTGCAATGGGTATGGTGGTCAGCAAGCAATTTGACCCTATCCCTTACCAGCGAAAGAAAAACACTCGGAGCAGGCGAGCGTTGTTGACAGAAGTTGCCGACAGAAGTGGAGACTACAATGTGGGTGGCAGTACTAAAACGACGCTGATGACTGCCTACCGGGAAAATGCGATCCTTATTGCCTGCTGCCTTTCGAAGCTTGGCCCGTCAAGCCCGAAAAGTTTGAGAAACCTAGGTACAGGGGGTAAGACCACCAGCATATTGAGTGCGAATCACTATGGCTGGTTTCAGCGGGTTGAAAAGGGAGTCTACGAGTTAACTGACCAGGGCGATTTTGAGTCACGTTCGTTCAAACAAATATATAAGCAGGCAGAAGCTTACGTCGAAGCTCATCACTAGCAAGGCAGAAGCTTACGTCGAAGCTCATCACTAGCAAGACAGAGGCTTGCCTCGTATTTTGCCGGCGCTTGATAGCACCGGCTCGGTGTTTCTTGATCAAGATCAATCGAGATGCAACACTCTTTAGTGATTGCTCAACATAAGTAACCCAGTCTTCATTGTGACGGGTTGATTACTCTTAACAATACGATAGCGGCAGTTGCTATACTTGTTGTCGTCCATCCCAGACCAAGATCTGGTTTTTCGCCATCTCGACTCATCCAACCTAACAGACCTAAGTCGAAACCCACAAAAGGAAACTATCCATGAAACAATTAGTGATTTTGGCAATGGTGAGCATCGTTGCAACTTTAATTGTTAGCGAAGAAAGCTTTGCCAAGAAAACCCCCGCTATAGAGCAGGGCCCCAATGCGGAGGTCAGTTTTGATGGGCTGCACCTTGTTAACAAAACACGAATGGATAAAGTCTGGATAAAGCCAGGCATTAATCTGAGCCAGTACGATAAGGTCATATTCGAAGGTGCAGGAATACAATATCGAGCTGTCAAAGGCGGCAACCTTCATAATAGTTCGGCAGATGCGTTTCCACTTAGTGAGCGACAGAAATCGGGACTTGAGAAAGCCGCTAAAGAATCCTTCCAAAGCGAGTTCAACAAATTCAAATATTTCACAGTAGCCAGTGCACCGGGCGCAGGGATATTGAAAGTGACGCTGGCATTGATTGATGTTGTCTCTCGCGTTCCCCCGAAATCTACGGGCAGGAATAGTTTTTACATCTCAGACCTTGGCCAGGCGGTTCTGGTAGTCGAACTTAGTGATTCGGTAACTAATGAAATTCTCGCCAGGGCTGTGGATGGGCAACGTATCCAGCCTTTGACCATGCAGGAAAGCAATCCAGTGACTAACCTTAACGAGGTGAAACGTTCCGTACGAAGATGGGGCTTGACCTTGAGGAAGGGCTTGGATGAGCTCCATGAAATTGGCAGTACTTCTGGTTCTGTGGAATAACTCACCTTGAACGCAAGGTGATGCTGCCAGGTCGTGGCAGCATAGGCAGGTATCAATCACGTGGTGGGACGCGTGCAATGGAGACTGCAAATTGTTCAATGTATGATGGAGTACACGACGGTGCTGAAAAGTTACTGCGATTTGGTAGAGCAGGATATGGCGCTCTATCGTTAGCCAAAGTTTATTAACAAGGACAATCATGCGATTACTACTGATTTGTAGTGTTTTACTGCTATCTTCCTGTGCGACCAAATCATTAACAGAACTGGTGCAGGCACATCCTGATTATGACGTTAGTCAGCTGAAGACGTTCATATGGGCTGAACCACCGGTGCGAGTCATAGGTATACTTAGCGGCTCGGGGGAAAGCGATCTTACCCGGCGTGCTCAGAGTGTTGGTCAAGCGATACTCACGAATAGAGGTTACATCGATGCCGGTCCGCACAAACCCGACATGATTGCATCATTGATGATTGGCGCCATTAACCAGACGTCGATTTCTCAGCATAAGGTCGACGCGAGGCAGGGTTACTACGACCGGACGGTGAGTTGGACACAGGAAAATGATTATCTGAGAGGTGGCGTCGCGATTATTCTGACGAACCCCGACAATGGCGTAATAATGTGGCAGGGAAGTGCCATAGACACTCTGAAAGCCAATCGGAAACCCTCCGGGCAGAAAATGGATAAGTTCGGCAAGCTGGTCGAGCAAATGCTTCCTGCATCTCAATAATTGATACGTATGAAATGGGCTTCTGCATAACATTTATCCATATCACAAGATTGTGAATCTCTCTGGCGCTGGGTCATCCGATTTGATGGCTGTTTGTGGCTGTGCTTAGGAAAGGCGGCTGTTTGGTTTTTCGCTGCTGTGGGAGGAGTCAGGTTTCTTGGCTTGCTTCAAGCCATGTGCCGTTCGGCGGTGGGATTGATGATCAGGAAGAGCGTACATGAATTCCATGAGGTGGGTTGTTATATTTGTGCTGTTCCGGGTTCAATTGAACAGGTTGAACCCGGGTCAGACCTGCCTGACTACAGCTGATTGTTGATATTCACGATGGTGGGAATGCGGCGAACATATCACCAAGAATAGCTCGTAGGGTCTCGCCGGGATTCTCTCGCATTTTTGTTGTGATCTTCCGGACAGCCCTTGCATGCCACACTGGCTTTCTGGTGGAACCATCGTATAGGTCAACGGCCAGGGTACCCTCGGTGTACTGTCGCACATCTGTGTTGGTGTAGGTCTGGGCGCCATAATAGCCGCGGCCTCCCCAACCCCAGCTGCCATAGTTACCGCGGTAGGACTCCGGATAGCTGGTGACCTGTATCTTGTCTCTGCCGCCCAGCGTGAAACCAACAGTAAAGTTTGCCTCCTTTCTGTCTGAGACCCTTGTATAACCGCGGGCGCTAAGGATGTTCTCGGTGATCTGAATGATCCTACCTTCCAGCATCGGGCTAACACCCGGTAAACCTTCGGCGATCATCAGTGGGTTATCGGAGATAAAAGCAAAGGTTCGATACTCTGAAAAGTTGTGGGAAGGGTCGAAGTCAACCATTGGTTTGGGCGCAGCGCAGCCGGCAAGGAAAACCAATAGTAATAAAGTCAGGTGTCGCATAATTGTTTCCTTATAAATTCTTTAGTGTAGTTTGCTTAATTACCAACAACAAGCTCAGTTGGGTGTTAGAGACAGTATCGAGGGGAAGCCAACATCGATCAGCCATTATACGGTTATATGGGTCTTGGTATTGGTCGTTCGTTCAAAACCGTTGTTTACCAGGTCCTCCTCCAGCCGGTCTTCAAGACGCTCTTGCTGGTATTCAAAAATAGGTTGTGGCGCATGCCTTGGAAATAACCCGGTCCAAGCTAGATGATGCCTCGGTTGGTTGGTGTGATTTCATACGTAGTATTAGATTCATACAATCGTTTAACTGCTGCGGTGAAAACCGAACAGGGTTGCATACAGTACCGGAACTACGACCAGAGTCAGTACTGTGGCGAATCCAAGCCCGAACATGATCGTTACCGCCATGGGAACAAAGAACGCATCGCCAAGCAATGGGATCATGCCTAGTATGGTCGTGAGTGCGGCCATGGATACCGGTATCATACGACTGAGGCCTGAATCTACGATAGCCTTGAAAGGTTCCTTGCCTGAATCCAGTTCAACCCCGATCTGATCTACCAGTACAATGGCGTTCTTTATGAGCATGCCTGCCAGACTCATAAAGCCCAGCATTGCCATGAACCCAAATGGTTGCTCGAACACCAGCAACCCGGCCGTAACACCGACGAGTGCAAGCGGTACGACAAGCCATATGACCAGGGTCTTTTTGAGCGAATTGAACAGCGCGATAATGATGAATACCATCAGTCCGAAGAACAATGGAACTGACTTGGCGATAGCGGTAGAACCCTTGTCGGAATCTTCATTTTCACCTCCCCATGCCATGTAGTATCCGGGCTTGTCTTTGAGATAGAGTCGATCTCGATACTTCAATGGAATGGTAGAGCTGTTGTGTTCTATCTCAGTATCCTCTGGGACACCTAGTCTTTGCGCTACGTCCACATTGAGTGCTATCTCAATGTCTGCCTTGATGTCAGCTAGTAGATCTGACGATAGACCCGTGCGCTGGTCGAAATGCAATCGAAGCATGGCGACTCTGTCCTGGCGCCAGATATGTGGGTTCTCAAAGGCGATGTCAAAGACCGGTGCTACCTGCCCGACAGGAACCATCTGTTGGGCAAGGGGGCTCCAGACAAGTAGCTGGTCCAGACTGGAAAGATTCGTGCGTTCTTCCTCTGGCGCCCGTGAAATAATCGGAAGTAGTTCATCATTGTCCCGAAATACTCCGGAAACAAGGCCTTCTCCAGAATAGGCCATAGCGTCTGCGACCCCCTGGCGGTCAATGCCGAGTCGGCGCATTGCCGTATCAGACACGCGGGGGCGTAGGGTTTTTACCTTATCACCCCACTCATCCCTAAGACCTTTTACGTTGGGGTTCTTTGCAATTATTTCCTTTGCCGTTGCTGCCAACTTACGAAGCTCCTCCTTGTCAGGGCCAGAGATTCTGAGTTGAATCTTGCCACCGGTCGCTGGACCCAGGACAAATAGTTTGACGTTGAAGTTTGCGTCAACAGGTCCTTTTTCAAGGTCAGTTTGGATCTGCTTCGAGAGCTTCTCTATGACCGAAAAATCATCAGTGTCTACCAGAATGCGGCCAAAATGGGGATACGACTGCTCAGGCGGATAAGTCAACAGGAAGCGTGGTGAACCGCCCCCAATCTGGGTCGTGACATGAGTGACACCTTCGTAGCTCAACAGTTGTTCTTCGACCTGCTTGAGTTGCGCCTCCGTTTCGTCAATGACGGTGCCATCGGGGAACCAGGCATCAACATAGAACTGCGGTCTGGTTGAATCAGGGAAGAAACTGTGTTTTACATACCCAAAGCCGATGATTGCGCTGCCAAAGAGCACGAGCGTAAGAGCGATCGATAAGACACGGTTATCAATGGCGAGCTCCAGGAATCGTCGATATGTCTTGTAGAAACCGCCAGCATAGGGATCTTTGTCGGACCCGGCATTTGCGCTTGGTTTAAGGAAGACCTTACACATTAACGGTGTAATAGTGACCGCGGTAAACCAACTCATGCTGAGGGAAATCAGGATGACCGAGAATAGTGATCGGGTATATTCTCCGGTTGCATCCTGGGAGGTGCCAATCGCGGCAAACGCAGCAATAGCGACCGCCGTCGCACCTAGTAGCGGGGTCGCGGTTTGCCCAACCACAGCCTTTGCCGCTTCACTGGGGTCCTCGCCCTGGTCGATTCGCATTCGCATACCATCTGTTACTACGATCGCATTATCCACCAGCATACCTAGCGCGATGATGAGCGCCCCTAGTGAAATACGCTCAAGGTTGATGTCGAACATAGCCATAAAGATAAAGGTACCGGTAATCGTGACTATCAGTACTACACCGATAATAAGACTGCTACGCAGCCCCATAAAAAATAATAGAACGGCAATGACGATGACGACAGCTTCAACCAGGTTAACGAGGAAGTTATTAATGGCGATAGTGACTGATTCTGACTGTAACGAGACGATATTGAATTTCATTCCCAGGGGAATCTGGTTGGATATTTGACGGACTTTTTGCTCGAGGCCCTGGCCCATAGTGACGACATTACCGCCTTCAGAGGTTGAAATGGCAATGCCTATCGCAGGGAGGCCGTCATATCTTAATTTGGTTGAGACCGGATCTCGGTAGGCTCGATAGATATCAGCAATGTCACCCAGAGCTACCTGGGTACCAGATTTACCGGATGGACTGATCAGGAGGTCTTTGAATTCCTCCTCCGACTTGTATTCACCCGTGGGATTAATCGCCAGTCGTTGATTACCCACGCCAAAGTAACCGGCAGATACAACGACATTCTTGCTGCCAAGAGCCCTGTCAATATCAGTGGGCGCGATACCAAGGGCGGCCATACGTTGCCTTTTTAGTTCAACGTAAATGACTTCCTTGGGTACACCGTAGAATACAATTTTCTTTACATCTTTAACGGTTAGCAGTTCTCGGCGCAGAAATTTTGCAGTCTCGTACAACTCGTTTTGGGAGTAGCCGTCACCACTAAGAGCAATATAAACGCCGAACACATCACCGAAATCATCATTGACGATAGAGGGGCCAGCGCCGGGGGGAAGGTTACGCTGGGTATCGCCGATTTTGCGACGAAGTTCATCCCACACCTGGGGTAATTTGGCCTTGTTATACTCGTCTTTGATTGTGACATTGACAATGGACGCGTCACGATAGGAGTGCGATTCGACGTAGAATAACTGGCCAAGTTCCTGGCTCGCCCGTTCTATCAGGTCGCTGACTTCGCGTTCTACCTCCTCGGCCGAAGCGCCTGGGTAAGGCGTGTAGATGCGGGCTACCTTAATCGTGAATTCCGGGTCTTCCAGCCTTGAGAGACCGTCGAAGGCTACCATGCCGACGGCCGCCAGTATAAAAGTGACAACCCACGTAATTGTGCTGTTGCGGATGCTCCATTCAGCGGGGTTCATTAGTAGCCTACCTCGGTGATCGGAATGATCTCTTTCCCCTCAACTAAGGATGATAAACCCGCGGTAACGATCATGTCTCCTGCGATGACTCCACTGGTGATTTCGATCTTATCGGCACCGGTAAGTGAGCCGGTGGTGACAATCTGGCGTGTCAGCTTGTTGTCAGATCCCACCTTCCATACGCTACTTGCGTCGCCTTCTCCAGCGACTAGTGCGACCAGAGGAATCACCAGCGGGCCTGTTGATTGGTCAATCTGAGAGATGCTAACGATTGCTGTCATTCCCGGCAGGATGCTGGAGACATTTTTGTCTTTAATGCCAGCCACCACTTCGAAAGTTTGTGTCTGGGAGTCGGCTTCGGCAGCAAACTCTTTGATGTATAAGTCAAAGACTCGACCTGGCAAAGCATCAAATTTCGCACTGAGGGCGAGGTTGGGGTTTTCCTGTCTACGAGCAACCAGTGTTTCAGATACCGAAACAACCAACTCGAGATCGGTCGTGTCCTGCAAACTCAGGATTGGTTGCTTGGCCTGAATGTCCTCGAAATTTTGGACGAAAGTCCTGGCGATCACGCCAGTAAAAGGCGCGATCATTTTTGTGTCAGCGTAAGCTTTTTCTGTGCGCTCAAGGTTTGATACTGACACATCGAGGCTTGCCTTGATTTTGTCGTAGTCAGACCGGGATATATAGTTGTCAACGATTAATTCTTCTGCGCGGTCGAAATTGGCCTTGTTTTTATTTTGCTCGGCGCGTGCCGCATTGAGGTTGCTTAGATAGTCGCTGTCATCAAGTTTGCCCAGGACATCACCTTGGCTAACTTTCTGGCCTTCCTTAACAGAAAATTCGACGATTTTTCCTGATACCTGGAATGAAAGGTCGCTTCGTTGGGCCGCTCTCACTGTTCCGGGTATCTCGCGTGTTCGACTGAATTGCTCACCGAGTACCAATACCTTCGCAGGTTGAATATTAACTGACGGTGGTGGAGCCTCCTTAGAGCAACCAACAAAAAATAGGCAAAATAAAGCAACTATTGAATAAAGGAAGGTCGTTACGCGCATTAAAAGCTCTCTTGGCGAAGTGAAATCATGTAATCATAATAGCATCTTACCGTAGCCCTATGAATCTGCTCGGATTTCCATCGTCACAGGTGGCAAGGCCACAATACAACCAACCGACGCTACGCGGAGATACGACTTAGGGGTATGTTGTTCACGGGCATTCTATTCAGGTGCTTTCTATTCAGGTGCTTTCTATTCAGGTGCTTTCTATTCAGAGCATAGCTTATTGGTCGCGAACTGGAAGGGAGCGTTGTCCATGACGATTCGACCCTCGCGCTCGG
>Ga0209360_1002238_pt1 | contig 11787 bp, 11 predicted proteins | sample SaaInlV_130m_DNA_3_FD_184651 | JGI IMG/M metagenome (GOLD analysis project Ga0209360, IMG submission 184651) | Marine microbial communities from expanding oxygen minimum zones in the Saanich Inlet - SI037_S3LV_130m_DNA (SPAdes) (version 2) | ecosystem: Environmental > Aquatic > Marine >... | reverse complement strand
ATGACACAACCAACTTCAAGAACAACTTTTAAAGATTATTGTAAACGAAAACTTGGCTGGCCAGTAGTAGAATTAAATTTAGCAGATGACCAAATGGAAGATTGTATTGATGATTCTCTTCAATTCTACCAAGAATATCATTATGATGCAACAGAGAATACATATTTAAAACATCAAATAACTGGATCTACACTTAAATTAGCTGGATCTCCGTCTGGTGATTTTACAGATGGAGAAATAATTACTGGTGGAACGAGTGGTGTACAAGCAACCGTACACGCATATCATAGTGCTAACACCACCATAAGATATAAAGATCCGGAAGTTAAATCGGGTGGAGATGGTAATACGTTTTATGCAAATACTACTACTACTTTTTCAACTGGTGAAACCATTACAGGTAATACTAGTTCGGCAACCGCAACAACTCATGCGTCAACTGCGGCGGCAATAGGCGACTTTGATAATAAATACATATCGATAGCCGAGGCAATTATTGGAGTTCGAAGAGTTATTCCTTTCTATGATAATTCTAAATCTAATACTATGTTTTCTTCTAAGTATCAATTTGCACTATCTGAAATGCATAATATGGGAGGGGGATCATTAACGAATTTTACATTGTCTCAACAACATTTGTCGTTAATTAATGAAATGTTTACAGGCAGTCCCATGTTTAGATATAATCGTCATCAAGACAAATTATTTCTTGATATTACTTGGGGCACGGATGCTGATATAGATGATTATATTGTTGTTGAAGTAGATAAAATTGTTGATCCAAACACATATACAGATGTTTGGGGTGATATGTTTCTCAAAAGATACAATACTGCATTGATGAAACAGCAATGGGGTCAAAATCTTATTAAGTTTGAGGGTATGCAACTACCAGGTGGTGTAACAATGAACGGTAGACAAATGTATGATGATGCAAAAGAAGAACTTGATAAGATTGGTGAAGAGATGCAATTACGATATGAATTACCAGTAGATCATCTAATAGGATAATAAATGGCAACAAACCCATATTTTAATAATTTTGGTTCAAAGGCGGATCAAGGATTAATTGAAGATTTATTTATTGAGTCCATTAAAATGTTTGGACAAGATATGTATTATATTCCTCGTACATTGGTTAGTGAAGATACACTAATGGGCGATGATTCATATTCTGAATTTAATGATGCCCGATTAATTGAAATTTATATTAAAGATGTAGATGGATTTTCTGGTGAGGTGGATGTTATTTCTAGGTTTGGATTAGAAATTCACGATGAAATTACGTTTACTGTTGCAGTTCGAAGATATCAAGAACTCGGCTTTGCTACAGCAGCAGATGTTGCAGATGGTAGAGATAGAATTCCAAAAGAAGGGGATTTGATTTTCTTTCCAATGGTTGGAGGACTGTTTCAAATTATAACAGTAGCAGATCAACCATACGGCGATATATTCTATCAAACAGGAGCACTTCAGGGATATGATATGAAGTGTATTCTCTTTGAATATTCTGATCAAAAATTTAATACTGGTATTGAAACAATTGATAAAATTGAAAGATTACATTCATATTCAGTAGATTTTACAATGGGTGCAGGAACTGGAACTTATAATGTTGATGAAGAAGTATACCAAGGAACTTATGCAACAACATTATATAAAGCTGAGGTTGCAGAATGGACTGCAGGAACTAGTGTACTAAGGCTTATGAATATAACCAAGAATTTTGATGGTACTGCAAATATTATTGGTAAAGATTCTGGAGCATCTTATGCGATAACATCTTTTGATATGCAGGATAGTTCTGCTGATACTCAAGCTTCAAATGCATTGATAGAACAAGAAGCTGATGCAATTATTGACTTCACAGAAGGTAATCCATTCGGGAGTCTATAATGCTAGGAACAACTTACTATCATCAGACAATTAGAAAATATGTAGCCGTTTTTGGTACTTTATTTAATGACATTAATGTAGTGCGAAGAGATGCAAGTGATGTTATCAAAGAACAAATAAAAGTTCCTATTGCATATTCTCCAAGAGACAGATGGATTCTTAGATTAAGACGAGCCCGTGGAGTAAGTGGAACAGATGAAGCAGTCGCAATGTCTTTACCACGTATGGGATTTGATCTTACAGCAATTACATATGATGGAACTAGAAAATTAAATACAATGGGTCAAGTTTATTCTGCTAATACTGCGGCGGGAACTAGTACTCTTATGAAACAGTTTAATCCTGTACCATATAATTTTGATTTCAGTTTGTATTCAATGGTTAGTAATGCAGAAGATGGTGCACAAATTTTTGAACAGATTGTGCCATTTTTTACTCCGGAATTTACGGTAACGGTGAATTTGATTCCATCAATGAACATTGCTCCAGATGTTACTATGATCTTAAATGGTGTTCAGATTGAAGATAATTATCAGGGAGATTTTCAATCAACCAGAGAAATTATTTGGACATTGAATTTTCAAATGAAGGGATACATTTATCCAGATGTGAAAACCGGATCAGTTGTTAAAACGGTAATTGTTAATCTTAGAATGCCCGGTGATAGTCAAGTATCAGAACCAGAATATATTATAGCAGAAGATAGTACAACATTTTCTACCAATTATTTAATTTTGAACGCTGATGCTGGATCACCAGACGCAACAGGAACAATGAGAATATTAAACGAATCAAGTTCAGAATCCGTTGGTGCAGCAGGAATTAAATCACGATATACTGTAACTCCAGGGCCGACAGACGCTACCGCAAATGATGATTTCGGATTTACAGAAACAATGGAATATTTTAATGATAATATAGATAATGATCCAATAACAGGACTTGACGTGACTTTATAATATGGAGAATTGAATGAACAATGATAATCGCATAGATGAAATACTTGAAATTACTAGTTTGGTTCCTTCATCAGAAATAAAACCAGAATCATCCGCAAGAGTTATTCCACAAAATGGTAAAGATGATGATATTGATTATAATTATGCCCGTGAAAATTACTACAATTTAATCGAAAGAAATCAAGACGCCGTAGAAGAGATGTTGGAGATTGCTAAGCAATCAGAACACGCTCGCAGTTTTGAAGTTGTGGGTCAGCTCATTAGGGCTGGTCTGGAGGCCAACGACGCCCTGATGTCTCTACATAAAACCAAAAAAGAATTAAGTGCAGAAAAAAGCGGTCCAACACAAGTGACAAATGCGCTGTTCGTTGGATCTACTGCGGAGTTACAGAAGTTGTTGAAAAGTAAGTTGAAAGAGGAAAAATGATATATAGTGGTAGAGAGAGTGTAATCAGCACTCTCCCCACCTAACACACTAACCTTTAAGGGAGATTAGCATGTCTAAAATATATATAGATCCATTAAATCTCGGCCCCATTCTTATAGATACTAAAGACTTTTCACAATGTGAGGTGGATAATTATACCGTGCCGTGGGGATTTCAAAAAGGTGTTCCACATACGAAGGCTCATTGTAAAAACATTAGTAAAGCACTCAAAGGAAAGAAAGCTGGAGCAGGACAAATCGCTGCTACTAAAGCGGCCGCCAAAGCAAATAAGGGAAAGAAAAGACCAGAACATTCCAAATTGATGAGAGAAAGATATGAGAAGGGTGAATTATTCATGCCTAGAGGCCAAGGAGGAGGTAAACGAACAGGTCAAGCCTTGGAAAACATAAGAAAAGGTGTTCAAATGAGAAAAAAACAAGTATCATGTATTAAATGTCACAAACCCACAGATGGATCTATGTTTGAAGGTGCGTGGATGTGTCATTTTAGTAATCATCATAAGAGTTGTTGAGGAAAAACCCAATGGCATCAACCACATACCTCGGCAATCCACAACTCAAAAATGTGGGTCAAAAAATAGAGTGGACAACTGAATCACTCGCCGAATATATGAAATGTAAGGAAGACCCAGAATACTTCATACGTAATTATGTCCAAATTATTCATGTGGATCGTGGTTTAGTTCCTTTTGAAATGTATGATTATCAAAAGGATATGATTCATAAGTTCAATGATAATCGTTTTGTGATCTGTAAAATGCCTAGACAGACAGGAAAATCAACCACCATCATAGCTTTTCTTCTCTATTACATTCTGTTTAATGAAAGTGTTAATGTCGCTATTCTTGCCAACAAAGGATCTGTGGCAAGAGAACTTCTTTCTAGATTACAACTTGCCTATGAACATTTACCTAAGTGGATGCAGCAAGGAGTGGTTATATGGAACAAAGGAAACATTGAAATAGAGAATGGTTCAAAGGTTATAGCTGCGGCGACTTCTAGTTCTGCTGTTCGAGGTAGTTCATTTAATATCATTTTTCTTGATGAGTTTGCTCACGTTCCACAAAATATAGCAGAAAAATTCTTCACCTCTGTTTATCCTACAATTTCTTCTGGTGAATCGACTAAGGTACTTATTGTTTCAACTCCACTTGGACTGAATATGTTCTACAAAATGTGGGTGGATGCAGAAGAAAAAAGAAGTGATTATATACCAATTGAAGTTCATTGGTCAGATATGCCAGGAAGAGATGAGAAGTGGAAAGCAGAAACAGTACGTAATACTTCTGAAATACAATTTACACAGGAATTTGAATGCGAATTTGTGGGGTCAACATATACATTAATTGCTCCATCAAAACTTAGAACGATGGTTTTTAAGAATCCAATACACAGTAATAATAATTTAGATGTGTTTGCTGAACCAATAAAGAATCACACATACGCTTTAGTAGCAGATAGTGCTCAAGGAAAAGGTGTAGATTATTCAGCATTTATTGTATTTGATGTTTCTGAAATGCCGTACAAACAAGTAGCAAAATTTAGAGATAATACCATTTCTCCTATGTTATATCCAAATGTAATTTACAATGTGGGGAATAAGTATAATTGTGCTCATGTCTTAATAGAGGTAAATGATATTGGTTCTCAGGTGGCGGACACTCTACACCATGATCTAGAGTACGAAAACATAATGATTATTACGATGAGGGGAAGAGCAGGACAACAGATTGGTGGTGGATTCGCAAAGAACATTCAATTAGGAATAAGAACCAGTAAACAAATCAAGAGGATTGGATGTGCTACCCTAAAGGATATAGTAGAACAAGATCAATTGATTATTCCAGATTATGAAACGATTAGAGAACTTACAACCTTTGCTCTAACAAATAATACATATCAAGCAGAAGAAGGTGCACACGATGATTTGGCAATGTGTTTAGTTATATTCTCATGGTTGGTGAATCAACGATATTTCAAGGAGTTAACAAATATGGATATCAGAAAAAAAATGTGGGAAGAACAAATGGAAACTTTAGAACAGGATATGTTGCCGTTTGGAATTATAGATGATGGGATGGAAGAAGAAACTTTTAAGGATGATAAAGGTACTGTATGGACAGTAGACGATGAACAGTCTAGAATATATTATTAAAAGGGTCTATATCACCAAAATTAACTTCTGTGGGGGGATTGTTAATTTCAGATATTAAATCTTTAATTTTGGTAGATAAATCAGGCCTTTCTTTTTTTAATCTATTTAGAAAGTTGATAGAGCCAGTGACTAATTGATCTGGATGAATAGTTAATCTTTTTCCTGTCTTTCTTTTATTGGACACTTCTAGATGTTTGGGGTTCACACAAGATGGATTGAAACAGGTTTGTGTAACTACTTCATTAGCTGATAGGTCACCTCGTACTGCAGAAATTGACGAAAAATTACCATATATCATAAAAGCATATCTACTGGCAGGTATAGTTCGACCCAAAACAGAAAACATTCCATGACCTGTTTTATTTTTAGAAGCAAGCCAGATATGACATTCTGTGTGTTTTTCAGAACGATCAATTTTTTTAAGAAATCGTTCTTTTATTTTTTCGTTTTCTATTAGTTTATATTTGTCCATTTGTTCCATTTCGTATATTTATGATATTACTTTATATTTATGGTTTTAGAGAACTAGAAAAACATAAATAACTGTAATATGGTATAATAAAATCCATAAACCACAATCTTTCAACTTAAATCTATAGGAGAGATAAGATGCCTTTTACAATTAGCCCAGGCGTTGTTACTAAAGAAATTGATCTTACTACAATTGTTCCCGAATTTTCCATGACGGAAGGTGCAATTGCAGGCCCATTTAAATGGGGTCCAGCATTTGATCGTGTAACAGTATCCAATGAATCAGAAATGGCAAGTATATTTGGAAAACCTAACGCCGCCACATACAAAACATGGTTTACTGCCGCCAGTTATCTCGCATATTCGGGAAATCTTAAAGTAGTTCGTGCAATACATACAACCGCAAATAATGCGGCGATGACCACTGCACTACAAGTGAATAATGATGAAGACTATGAGAATACATACGATCCTGATATGGGTGGAACATCAGTTGTTACGGCTGGAGCATTCATTGCAAAATATCCAGGAGATCTTGGAAACACGTTAAGAGTTTCCATGTGTGGTGCCACAAGAGCAAACACTAATGCAGACGGAACACTTAACAGTAATACAGATGTTTCACCTACTTGTACTTCTGCAGTATTCACAAAAGCTAATACTACTGTTATTGGAGTAGGAACAACATTTTCAAATGATGTTTCTGTTGGAGATGCACTCTATATTAATAGTACATCATTTTGTGTAGTAACAGCTGTTACATCCAATACAGTTTTGGTTGCAATCGGTGCAGATACAACAATTGCAAATACCGGTGCATATACTCGTAAAGCACGATCAGCATTTGGTCAACCAGCATCATCTATGGTAGGAACACTTGTTGCAACAGCTAATGGAACTACATTAACTGGAACAGATACAGCACTTGATACTCAATATACAGTAGGTGATATTGTTAAACTTGTTGGAACTGCTGAAGAACGTAAAGTTTCGTCAATTACTAATTCAACTGTAATGATCGTATCAACACCTTTTACTACTGCCGCTGCAGCAAATACCCACTCACGAACATGGGAATATGCAAGTTCTTTCGATACTGAGCCTGTTACTTCTGCACACGCCAAACGAAACAGTGGCAATTATGATGAAATTCATGTTGTTGTTGTTGATGAAGACGGAGAAATTACTGGAGCAAATAATACAGTTCTTGAATCATATACTGGATCAGTTGCAGGTGGAGCCAAAGGTGAAGACGGACAAAGTATTTACTACAAAGATCTAGTAAATCGTGGTTCAAATTATATTCGCTGGATGGACCATCACGCAAATGGTGATGCAGACACATTACTTGATGGTGGAACAACCGCTTGGGGTGGAGTCGCATCCGGAACATTTAATGCTAAAGGAACTATCATTTCTGGAAGTTTAACTGGTGGAACCGCTGGAACTGCAGCAACTGCCGGAAATATTCAGACCGCTTTAGATAAATTCAAAAATGCAGAAGAAGTGGATGTTACTCTTCTGATGGCTGCCGATGCAGACGCGGCAACAGCTATTCATGCAATTAACAATATTGCAGAATATCGTAAGGATTGTGTAGCATTTATTTCACCTACACAAGCAAATGTTGTTAATAACGCAGGAAGCGAAGTTGATGATGTTATATCATTCCGTAATTCAATGCCGAGTTCTTCATACGCAGTACTTGACTCTGGATGGAAATACATGTACGATAAGTACAATGATGTATATCGATATGTTCCATTGAACGGTGATATTGCTGGATGTTGTGCATTTACAGACCGATCCCGTGATCCTTTTTGGTCACCAGCTGGTTCAGATCGTGGTAATATCCGAAATGCAATCAAACTCCCTTTTAATCCGAATAAGACACAAAGGGACGACCTCTACAAAAATGGGATTAATCCAGTTGTTGGAATGCCGGGACAAGGAATTCTTCTTTTCGGTGATAAAACACTATTAGCAAAACCAAGTGCATTTGATAGAATCAATGTACGAAGGTTGTTTATCCTTTTGGAAAAATCAATCGCTAATATGGCAAAATCCTTCTTGTTTGAATTCAACGATGCATTTACTCGTTCAAGATTCACCGCTACCGTAGAACCTTTCTTGAGAGATATTCAAGGAAGAGGTGGAGTTCAAGATTTTGCAGTAGTTTGTGACGATAGTAATAATACAGCGGAAGTTGTTGATCGTAACGAATTTCGTGGTGATATTTACGTTAAACCTTCACGTTCAATTAACTTTATCCAACTACAATTCGTAGCAGTACGATCTGGAGTTGAATTTGCAGAAATAATTGGATAATATAATACTGTATAAATAGTAATATACATAAAAGATGGGGGAAGACGATGGCATGCGAAGGCAGTACTTGTAAAAGAGACTTCCCCATCACATCTTTAATTTTAGTCATCGGCGCGGAAGCGTAAAGGAGAAATAATGGCATCATTTTCAATAGACAGTTTTACCTCAAAATTAAAAGCGGGTGGAGCATTAGCCAGTTTATTTGAGGCAGAACTAACAACCTCTAAAGGAACTGAAGATGCGTCTGCAGTTCAAGATTTTAAGTTTTTATGTAAAGCTACAACCTTACCAGGTGATACAATTGATGTAGCAACTGTTACATATATGGGAAGAGGCATAAACATTCCTAGTAATCGTGCTGCAGTTCAATGGACTACAACCGTTTATAATGATGAGGGAATGGAAATTCGAAACAACATTGAAAGTTGGATGGAACAACTTAATTCTCATAAGACAAATGTAAGAGCGGCAGCTATGACTCAAATTCAGAGTTATACTGGCACTTTAAAAGTTAGAACATTTGGAAAGGCTGGAGGAATTATACCAAAATCTTATGAATTCATCGATGCATGGCCTTCCGCAATTGGTGAAATTTCGGTTGATTGGGAAACTAATGATATCCAGACCTATGATGTAACATGGGAATTCAGTTATTGGAGATCTGCTCAAAGTAATACTGGTTTTTAATTAATACATAATGAAAGAAACAATTTTATATGGGAGTGGAGAAATCTACTCCCATTTCACCTATTAGGAAGAATGTATGGCAGTTGAATTATTTGGTTTTTCTATAGGAAGAGTAGACAAAGACGCAAAAAATAAGAAGTCTTTCGTACTCCCCGAACCAGAAGATGGTGCACTTGAAGTCGGTCCCGCAGGAGGTGCATATGGAACATATGTAGATCTAGAAGGTATCGCAAAAAACGAACAAGATTTGATCCGAAAATATAGAGAAATGGCAACATTTCCTGAATGTGATCAAGCGATAGATGATGTTGTTAATGATGCTATAGTCGCAAGTAGGGAAGAATCTCCTGTCAGTATTAATCTAGAAAAATCTAATCTATCAGATAATATTAAAGAGAGTGTAAAGAATGAGTTCATAGAACTAGTTCGTTTGCTTTCTTTTAGAAAAGTTGGATTTGAACTGTTCAGAAAATGGTATGTTGATGGTAGATTATATTTTCATATTATTATTGATGAGAAAAATCCAAAAAGAGGAATTCTTGAATTACGTTCAATAGACCCCCTTAAAATAAAGAAGATTCGACAACCTAGAATTGTTCAAGGACCAGAAGGACCAGAATTAGATACTACAGGATTCCAAGAGTTTTATTTGTTCAATGAAAAGGGAATTTCGGATAGATCTGGTGGTCAAGCAGTAACAATTTCAGAAGATTCTATTTCTTATGTTCATTCTGGTGTATTAGATGCGGACAGAAAAATAGTCCTAAGTCATCTCCACAAAGCAATCAAACCCCTTAATCAATTACGAATGCTAGAAGATGCAGTGGTCATCTACCGTATCTCACGTGCTCCTGAACGTAGAATTTTCTACATTGATGTTGGTAATCTACCTAAGATCAAAGCAGAACAGTATTTACGTGATATCATGAACAAATATAAGAACAAATTGGTATATGATTCCAATTCTGGTGAAGTTAAAGATGAACGTAAGCACATGAGTATGTTAGAGGATTACTGGCTTCCACGTAGAGAAGGTGGTAGAGGTACAGAAATTACAACGTTGCCTGGAGGGGAGAATCTTGGTGAATTGGCTGATGTTGATTACTTCAAAACAAAACTATACAAAGCACTTAATGTTCCCCCTTCACGGTTAGAACAAGATTCAGGCTTTATACTAGGACGAGCTGAAGAGATTTCAAGAGATGAAGTTAAATTTACTCGTTTCGTAGAAAGATTACGTGGTAGATTCAATATGTTATTTAATGATCTACTTGAAAAACAACTACTTCTTAAGGGGATTGTTTCTTCTCAAGATTGGTTGATGATAAAAGATTTTATAATATATGAATGGCAAACGGATTCTCATTTTGCAGAATTAAAAGATGCTCAAATGATGAAAGAACGATTGAGTATTTTAACTAGTGATATGGGATATCGAGATGATGTTGTTGGTAAATTCTTTTCTATAGAATACATCAACAAAAAAGTTCTTAAATTGACTCAAGAAGAAATTGATGCAATACAAGATCAAATAGAAAAAGAGCAGGCCGCAGGTGATATAAAGCCTAATGAAGATCAATGGGCAGAATATGATCCATCAAAAGATAGACCTGATCTAAAAGTAATAAGTGGTTAAAATTTATAAATAGTATAAATATAATAAATACCTATAATAAAGGATAAAATTATGGCTGAAGCAGTTACAGTTAGTGATGTTGTGTCTATGGCTTTTGAAGGTAATCCTTCAGGAGTTAAATCTGCAATAGGAGATGTACTTCAACAAAAAGTGATGGTAGCATTACAAAACAAGAAAAAAGATTTTGCGCAAACTTTTTTAACCAAACCGAATACAGACTCGAAAGAGCCGGAAAGTTCAGGGGAAATAGAAAATGGCTAATGTATTAGTAACACAAAAATTAGTTGACACAGAAAAGAAATGTATATTTAAATTTACTAATGTGAGTGATGGTTCTGCTCTTGCAAATGTTAAGATGATAGATGTTTCAACCCTTAATTGGGCAAAACATACTCTCACATTGTCGGGAGCTGAAGTTGAAGGATTTAAAATCGGAGAAGTTATTTCAACGGCCGCGGCTCATAGTGCAGTTGCAGACGGATCAGAATTCTTTATTGTTACTGGATTTACTGCAGGAGCATCCACAGTAGAAGTTGTTGGATGGGATTATACAAATGCAAAAGCAACTGCTGCTTCTACGGCTTATTCAAATGGTGATGTGATTGTTGGTAGTGTAACCGGATTACATACACGAACCGCTGCTAATAGTGGAGCCTTAATAGAATTAGATTATAACGTTTTAGTTACTAAAATACAATGGGTGTGTAGTGGCCTAAATGTAAATATCGAATGGGACGGATCAACCACCGAAAAAAGTATTGCATTCTTGGGTGGTAATGGAATTATTAATATGTCTGCAACAGAATGGCCAGGAATTGGAAGTGATGCAGTAGGTGATACTTCTGGTGTTTTAGGGGATATTCAATTTACTACAGTAAATGAGTCTGCTGGTGATGGATATACAATTATAATGGAATGCAAGAAACAAGCGCCAGGATATGATTACCCCGCATATGAAGAAAATGCAAGATTAGGACACCGTGTTGATTACGTACTAGGAAATTTCACATGATAGGAGAAAATTAATGAGACTTATATGCGAACAATTAGAAGATGTAGAATTTATATGCGAGGCATCTACAAAAGGGAAGAATTACTTCATTGAGGGTGTATTTATGCAAGCCAATGTGAAGAATCGCAATGGTCGGTTATATCCTAAAGAAATACTACAAAAAGAAGCCAAAAGATACGAACAAAATTATATCCTA
>Ga0209360_1002225_pt1 | contig 11831 bp, 17 predicted proteins | sample SaaInlV_130m_DNA_3_FD_184651 | JGI IMG/M metagenome (GOLD analysis project Ga0209360, IMG submission 184651) | Marine microbial communities from expanding oxygen minimum zones in the Saanich Inlet - SI037_S3LV_130m_DNA (SPAdes) (version 2) | ecosystem: Environmental > Aquatic > Marine >... | reverse complement strand
TATTCCATATGCTACATCCTTTTCAATCTCGGCTTTTATTCTCAAGGCATCTTTGTAGGAGCATCTAACTCTCCTGGAGGTCCACTTTTTAGTTTCTGGATTTATAAAACCAATTTTATAGGCATGGCCGGTTTTATTTTCCACTCTAGTAATAGTAGCCATGGTTAAATCTCCAGTAAATCGGTTATTAGTTTATCCTGCTCATCAATAGTCATGGGGCCCTTCAACAGCTTATTAACTGATGATACGGGAATTCGGATTAATCGACCAACATGATATATTGGTACTTCCATTTCAGAAATAAGTCTAGTAACCGTCCGTTCCGATACTTTCAAATATCCGGCTACTTCCTTTTTTGTGAAAACTTTTTCCATGAGAATAGTATGAGTGTTCTATCTTGAGTGAGTGTTACGGATTCGTCGCTAGATACATTTATTTAGGTATCCAGCGACGTACCTTATCCACATACTACTTTCCTGACTCTTTTGTTTTTGAACCCTGATTATACCTGATTAGGGAATCCAATACGGCTTTTGTATCAGATGTAGGTATTACCATATGAATATCAAAATAATGTTCTGGGTTATTCACATCGTTATTTACCTCAAGAGGATGAATATAATAATCCCAATTATCCTCTTTTGATTCCTGACCGATCCTTTGCAGCAAACCGCTATCACTACTTGAAACACTATTTAAAAACATTTCTGCATCGTATACTGAATAAAAAAGTAGATTCAGTAATGAGTGCTCTACTATTTCAGGTAGTTGTATGAGTTCTATACTATTAGCAATCAACTCTTTTTCTATTCGTTGACCAATGCCAGTATCTTGTTTGGTAACTAATGTTTTCTCTTCGTTTTTCATTTTATTATTCCTTAAGAGTTTTAATTATGAGTAAAAGACCGCCGGCAGATATATTTTTCTACCGACGGTCCCATGACGAACTGACTTAAGTCAATCCTTCCCTGATCAGTTAAATACTAAATTCAGGGAATTCAAGATCTTCTAACAGCGCCAGTTCTTCTTCCTGTGCAACTACGAGCTTTTCTTTAAGATCTTGTTCTTTCTCATTCAATCCAGAGATTGATGTGGCCAAACGTTCAGCTTCAACATATGCACCATGCTTTACAACAGGATCATTTGTATTAAAGGCATCCAATAATTCACCTTTTCTACTTTGAATCCAGCTTCTCCGAACTTCTATCCGGTCAATTGCTCCAGTGATAGCTTTGCTCGTTTTAAGCATTGTCATATTCACCATCGGTGCTTTTTCACCAGTGTATTTAGTTGATGAAGTATGTACTACTTCAGTTGTATTAGTTACTTGATTTGAGTTATTCATAATAATAACTCCTTTAGTTTCCTCGGGACAATTCATGGTAGTTGAATCAAGACTGAATATCCTTGGAGGGTTTTAATTATCAACCACCGCCTTCACATACTAATACAGGAAGAGTGTGAGAAAATGTGAGAATAAAAAAAGGGCAGATATTGTTATCTGCCCTTTTTTCTGGTTACTTTCCTTCGGTCTACAGTGTGAGAAAATGTGAGTCATTTCTTTTTATATTATTTTCTTTAAGTCTCATAAACCCTTCTTCTTTTAACTCTTCTGCGCGATTTACAGAGATATTATTTTTATATGCAATATATGCAATTGATAAAGGATTTTGTGAATCCAATCCAAACAGATCCTTAATTATTAATTGTTGCTGTTTAGGTATTTTACTCAATTTATTAAAAACAAATTCCGATTCGATGAGAGATGTATTCATACCCGTGTTCAATAGTTTTTCAAGTGGTTGATTAGCATATTGACTCTTATCAGTCATGTTTTCGCCATTCATATTATTAGTTTTTGCTGTATTATCTTCAAAGTATATATCGTTAGTACTGTATTTAATTCTTCGCTTTTTACAATCCGGCAACTTGTCAATTACATCTCGAAGTCCACATTCATTATGACAAGAATAAGAATCAATATTTTCATCATCGATATATTTGCATTTCAATGACTTTACAATTCCTTTAGACGTTTCGGTTTCTTCAGTTACAAATTTCTTAATAAAATAAGAAGCAATGGACCAAAGAGGTTTCTCTTTTGAACAATCGAATACGGAACAAGCTTGATATAATGCTCTATAAATGCAAGCAGTTGCATCGGATTTGTTTAATACATTTTTTGTTTTTACTGAGCAATTTTCACTCTCAAGTAATATCTTATGAGAATAATGTTTAATTAGCTTATTAAATGATTCGTTCAGGTTTTTTCTATTTTTAACATTCATTATTAATAAATGTTCTTCTGTTAGTGTTAATTCCTTAAGCATTGGAGTGCTCCTTTTCTATTAGGATTTTCGCAACTGGATTAAATGCTCTTGTACCTTTCGGTAATACTTTTTCACCTACTTTTATTCGTAAGTCGCTAAACAATTTTCTAAAGGCATCGTCAGATACAGTTTTAGAAGTTGTTTCATTATAGTCATATAGATGTAGCTGACGATTATAATGGTTGACCAAAAGCATCAATAAAACAGATTGCCTATTGGGGGTTGGTTTTAAATCAAATTCCTCACCTTTATGATTAATAATTTTCCGGTCAGGAATACTTATAAAAAGGTCCCATTTTATATTAGTATTATTTAGAGTTTTCTTTTTGCCATTATAAAACAAGGTCTGTTTGACATGATTGTCGGCCTCATTTACATCATATGTCAATTTGATATTCATAAGACCCGGCATTCCAAGGTGTGTCATTAATTCGGGGCCAACCTTGTTAAACTCTTTGGTAATACTATAATTGGATTTTTTCATAATTAATAACAATTATGAAATAACCGTGCCAAACTAATTAAGATACACTTAATACCCTGCATCTTATTATATATTAGAGTTTAGATGCTATATAACAATTGAATAAATACTATAATGATATTCCATAGTCACTATGGAATATTGGCTATGCCACTATGGAATATATAATATTGAGATTATTTGAGCTGCGATTTGATAGCTTTTACCATTTCATCGAAAGCTTTTAATAATTCATCAACATAGCCATCTTTTTCGTCTGCTTTCTCATAAACCAATTTCTTTCTCTCCTCTATGCTACATTCAATAATGTTCTTATAGGATTCGTTGGCAGCCTTTTTTAAATCTTCCGAATCAGTCTTTATACCATAATCATCTAACACATCTTTGAAAGAATCCAGATTGAATTTTGTATGATGGCCAATTGCAAGGAAAGCTGAATTAATATGATTTCGTACTGTTGCCCAATCTTTGATACCCAACTCTTTTTTTGCTTTAGTAAAATCATATTTATTTGTTATATAAGATCTTAATGCATTCTCATATTTTTCATTTCTGAATATGCTCGATTTTTTTGTTTCATCTTTCAAACCGATTTGAAGTTCCCAATCTTTATTAGGGTTTTCTAATATTTTGGGAAGAATGTCTGTTGAGACTGATCTTATCATACTCTTTATTTCTATAAACGCTCTCCACATTTGCCTTTTGATTCCTCTAACGTTTCCATGCCATTCTTTTAACATAAATAGCGAAAAATATTCTGGAGTAATATCATGTTTATTCTTAAGAAATTCCCAATCAGCCTTATCTTGCTCTTCAACATACATTTTAAAATAATGATAGCATAGATAGGGTATATCAGCTGACCTATTTTGACCTGTATATTTATCCTCATCTAACGAAGGTATATATAGTTCTGCCATATTCAATCTAAAGTATAAATCTTCTCTAAAATCACCATTAGAAATGGCTTTTTCAACATCCTTATTTGTTGCCGAAATTACACGCACATTTGCTTTGCGAGGTGTTGGGTCACCCACTCTATAATATTCCCCTGATTCCAGTACTCTTAACAACTTGACTTGTACGTCCATGGGCATATCACCAAGCTCATCTAAAAATACAGTACCTCCTTCAGCAATCGAAAAAATTCCACCCCTATCTGAATCTGCGCCTGTAAAACCGCCCTTTTTATGACCGAATAGCCTTGACTCTATAAGATTAGGAGGTAGCCCACCACAGTTTTCAATTACAAATGGTTTACCCCTTCTATTTGATTTATCAACTATCATTTTGGCAACTATTTCTTTACCTGTTCCTGTATCTCCTTGGATAAAAATGGGTTCCTTCGTTGGTGCATATTTATCAACCGACCTAAAGAAATTCAGCATTATTCTACTATGGGTAATAAATGAAAATTTATCTTTATAGTACTTTATTATTTTTTCATCGTTACCATCAATATTCTCATTTCTTAAATAAGCTAGGGTTACGGCCTTCCTAATCCCCTCAAAGTTGCTTTTTAGTAATCTATTTATAATATTTGTAATTGCTTGTTTAACTTGTTCTGCGTCTTGAAATTCATCATGGTAAACTTCTTCTGGGAAATCTGTTTTTTCATCACAGAATTCTACCTTTTCTTCATTCTTTTCATCATAGGATTCTAATAGTAATAATATCTCTAAGAGCAAATCATCATATCCACCATTTTTAAACGAATCAATTCCGCCTAAATGAGAAGGAAAATTGTTTTCAAACCAGCTGCTAAATTCTGAAAACTTCTCTTTTGACATAATTAAATCAGAATAATATTTTAGTATAAGTGATATTATTTCAAATCTGTATTCATAATATTTATCATGCTCCTTTTTAATAACCGCATTTAGCTTAATACTTTTATTAAGTAAAAAGATTTTGGCTAATAAATACTCTTCTTTACTAAAAGCGTCGTTATTACTATCATCATTAATCAGAGGTATCAAACTAGCCCTATAATTCAAAAAAGATTCATATAGTGATTCAATGTTTTTTCCCTTATAACCCCGTTCAAATTTGTCAGCTTCATCGAATATTTTGTCATTTATATATAGTATATCATCGTCAGGTCGTTCTATAAATATTTTCCGCAATTCAAATTTAAAGTTAAAATTCTGAAAGTACATATTTTTCATTTTAATTCCGATAACCCATTAAGTATTATTTTAATCAATTTGTAGTGATTCTTATAGGAAATTTATAAATATTTTAGGTATTAAGTTTCCACTTTCTCTTTTAAACTAAAGATGACTACAAAAATGTAGTACGCTTGCTCTATAATAGAGATCCTTAGCCCCGATTATCCGCAGAGCCCCTCACTTTTAGAATGGAGGTTTTTGCTTTCCGCAAGATTTATAATAAGTGATAATAATGATGGGTAAAGTATTGCCGGGCCCGGCTCTGACGTGCAGGAGAAAAAAGTCAAGCTGCAGTCTTTATGGACTTTAATTTTTCAATCTCCACCATCAGATTATGGTACGTATCCCCATCATCGGGGTCGTCCATATCCCATACGTACCATACTTCAGGATTAGCTTCTGGAGGAAATGCGGGATAGCTAGACTTACCATTCTCAAGATAATCCGATACTTCCTCAGCAAGCTCATGAATAGTCACTTTTCGCCGGATATCAAAATGGCCCTTATCTTCGTCAGGGCTTTCGTAATTGATGCCAACGATGTAAGTATGCAATGAATCAGAAGGGCAAGTTGTTGTCGTCTTTTTCATGACTCACTCCTTCCAGAACGACCATTAATGAATCTGTTCTGCGTTTTAGTTCAGCCACAACCTCGTCATTCCACGGCCTATCAGATGCCGGAAAAGATTTCACGGCAACTTTTAAACAGACCTGCCTATGGATATCGTGCGTACGATCATCAAAAACTGACGATTGCGGCGGTTTGGATGCAACAGGCGTGGGTGTTTTTGGCGGATCGGGTTGATGATCACTGTCGCCATTCACCACCCAATCGTAACCATCCCGGCTCGTTTGAACCTTCTGGATTGTAACCACATCTCCATCCCTAAAGCCTGAAAGCTTCTGATGGAGGTTGGGTTGAGCGAAACAGCCGACCTTCTCGCCGTTATGGTCCAACTGGTAAAAATGCCAGAGACCGTATTTGTTTTCCCCTTCTTTATATCCGAGTATTTCTACAGGATATTCAACATTATATTTAATGTCGAGAAGAGGCGTTTTACCATTGTTGTTCATGGTATTCTCCTTTTTTGTTTGTTATTTAATCAGCAGAAACAATGTTTACTATGCGTGGTATTTCACCGTTTGCTAGCATTTTTTCTGCTTTTTGTTCTGCGTCGTCTTTATCTTTAGCAGTTACTGTAAAAGACTCAAAATCCACCCAGAATTCTTTTTCAGGTTTTATGTACTCATTCCACCAATTTTTAAGCTGCTTTAGAGAGTTCATTCTCCAAGAAGCAGGGTTGTTCAGCGGAAATCGCATCTTTAAGTTCTGAATTATTTGATTTGTGTTTGGTGTTATCATTTTGTTTTTCCTTGTATTTATTCTCAATACCTAAAATATAGTCTGTTGATTTTTGGGCTCTAGAAGATGCCTGAATTATTAATCGTTTATCTTCTTTTAAGCGTTCTAACCAACCTTGTATGTAACCTGCGTTATTTTTGGTAACGGCTGCATTATCAATTCTGGTGATGTTGCAAAGAAAACTCGCACCCATTTCAGCAATCAATTCTTCTTTGGAATAGTCAGTTGAGTCGAAACTGTGTCCTGTTTTAATTGTGTTTCTGTTCAATCGACTTGTGTGGCCAGTTGAATGAGTAAGTTCGTGAAAGAGAGTGCTATAATATTCTTCGGAAGATTCAAATTGTGTAATCGAGGGCATTCCAATAAAATCGTCAGCGGGGGAATAGTACGCCTTGGACAAATCCGGCTTTATTTCAGGACAATTTGAATACCCTTTAACCACATCATCGCATTTCTCAATTGAGTCATTGTCAGCTTTCTCCCAACTTGGATATTCAATATCTTCACACTGTTCGACGTTGAAGACCTTATAATATCTCAAAAGAGGAATTGTCTCTGCTTCAAGCTCTGAATCATTTTGTATGATTTGCTTTGCTTTCCAAAAAACTATAATTGTGCCTTTTTGACCTTTCTTAACATGCCCTCCTTTATCGATAGCCTGCTTAAATGTGAGCCAGTAGGGATTGCTGTACCCTTTTGGACCCAGTAGCCATACGTTAACGCCCCGATAAGGAAAACCGGTAATCAGATTCATTGGCGTAATTCCGGTCCAGCTCTGGTGCCAAGGAATTTTGCCTTCTTCCAACATGGCAATTATGTTATTTGTTACCATTTGATATACAATGTCGTTTTTCATGGCTTTCTCCTAAATAAGTCCTCTCTCTGTAAAACTGGTATATTCAGTACCTGCGATTATCAGATGATCATGAACAGATACATCGATGGTATTACAGGCATCTTTCAGCTTTTTGGTGATAATAAGATCATCCTGACTTGGCTCTGGATTTCCACTGGGATGGTTGTGGCAGAAAAGAACTGCAGCCGATCCATGATGCAATATTCTTCTTATGACCTCTCTCGGGTAAACTGCACTTGTGGTAAGGGAACCTTCAAACAGAGTTTCTGTTGCTATTACTTCATTTCTGCCGTTCAAAAAGATACAGATGAACTTTTCACGATAAAGATCATCACTGAAACATGGTCTTAAATGCAGGACAACATCATCCGCACAGCTAATCCGTTCTCCGGCTTTTAGGTTGAACCGTTTTAAGTATTCAGACTGCAAATCTCTATCTGAAACAATTGATAAGTTCATGGATTTCTCCTTATTATTTGGGGGATTTAATAAAATACTATAATGTAAAGACCAGGAGACATACCAATAATAGACTAATGATGATGCCTCTTGATTTAGGGGTGTTTTGAGCTAAATCGGGGTATTCTGTGGGGTGTATTTATAGAATTGACGTATTGAAAAAGCTAATATCTTTTGTAGAACCGATGATGATTTCACCGAATTTGTTATCTGCATTCCACTTAGTTAAATACGAGCCTTTTTCATCAATTTCCCCATCATCAATCATCCGCTGAAACTCGTCGATCATTTCATGAGTAACTTTTTCGGCTAAAGATCCTGCGCGTGAAATACCATCTTTATATTTCATTCTAAAAGCACCATAGGGACCAGATTCATATTTCCGTTCCCAATAGCCGCCTTCCTTCTTTTTCTTCCATTTGCCCGTTTTTGAATCAAGGCAAGTAATGTACTCCAAGCTATAACCACAACGTCTGCAAAATAGCGTTTCTGAACGTCTTTGTAGATTTAATTCGTAATACGCTTCTTCAAAAAGACACTTCGGGCAAATTTCATCGTAGGATACTGATGTCATCTTCTACCTCCTTCTTATTCGTTGATTGAATTACCAGATAATCAGGGCAGTCTAATGGTATGAATTCGGGTTTCTCCGTTGATTCGTAATGGCATAAATACGCGGATGGCTTTTCATCAATATCCACAAACTGGCCATAGGGACACTCCATACAAATTTGGCTCCAAGGCCATTCGACTAATCGAAGAGGTAAGGACATATTGCCTCCATTGTTTTTATTAAGAAATATTGAAAAAGTTTAAAAAATGAATCAAATCTTGGTGTAATTGAGAAGCACTGTGACATAACTCCAGTGAAATATGATTGATAAACATTCACAGCCCAAGAGCTGAAACAACCCTTTATAGGAGACATTAATAATGAACAAATCAATAACGCTGAAATTAGAATCAGCAGTAGAAAAGCAATTTTACACAGTCACAGAACTGGCAACAATATTAGGATTAACAGAACCCAGCATACGAGCCCGCCTACAACGCGGCGAGATAGAATTTGAGAAGCTAGGTAAGAGAGTTCTGATCCGCAAAGAAGTACTGGAAAACTTAATTGGAGGTAATGAAAATGAATGACTTTGATATATTTGAAGCATTGGATGATCAGATTACCGAATACCGTTTAACACCCCAAGAGGCTGCAAATCACTTGGAAGTTTCTGAAGAGCTAATTGATATAGCAATTGAGGCTGGAGAGTTTGATGACATCCTTAAGTATAAGGACACGAATTACATACACATGGATGACATAAAAGACTTTGTTCTTCGTGGCTGTGTTGAAAAAATGAAGAAACAGATGGAGGGCAATTACAATGAGTGAAATGTTTGAGATTAAAGATGGTCTTGATTTTTACAATGAAATCTGTCCTGATAAAGACTATCTCGTGGATGAAATCATAGGTGCAGGTGATTTAGTTGTTCTTGCTGGAGATACTGGATTAGGTAAGTCTCTCATTGCCCATCAGATTGGTGTCTCTCTTGCCGTAGGTGAGCCTGATGTTCTTGGGTTTAAAATACCAAAACAGAGGCGTGTACTGTATCTGAATTTTGAGCTATCCAATGACGAGTTCAATCGGAGACATCGAAAAATTGCATCAAAAATCGGTGCAAACAATCTATTGAAAAATTTCAATGTCAATGTGGTTGGAAATAAAAAGGGTTTGTTTGAAGACAACTGGGATCGAATCATTGAAACCATTAAAAACAGCTACCCGTATGATCTTATTATTGTAGATAATCTTTACGCTTCTACCGATGTAAACGATGAAAAGAACTTTGATTTGAAACGTATTCTTAAAAAGATAACAGATGTTGCAAATGTGAATGGCAGTGCTGTTTTATTGGTCACCCATCACAGAAAGCATCATCCGGAAGAGAATTTATCTCTTTATTTGGTAAGGGGTGGTTCGACTTTGACTAATGCAATGGATATGGTGCTTCAAGTGGGTAGATCATTACAAGATAATGAGTTGCGATACCTCACTATTACCAAAAACAGGTATTACTCTCCCCATATGAATAAAGCGCTGGGATTGAGGTTAGACCAGGAGACGCTACTCTTTGAAAATATTGGTGAAATAAGTGAAAAAAAGCACTTAACCCCATTGACTCAAGAACAGAATAGCATCTTGAATAGTCTACCTGATGAGTTTAAGACTGCTGATCTGAAGAGGTCTATGATTGAAAATGGATATAGTGAACGCTCAATATATGAGTGGTTAAACAAATTCCAGACCAATGACCATATTAAAAAGCAGGGTCAGGGTAAGTATAGTAAAAACTAACAGTGACTTTTTCTACTAAAAGGGTGTGTCTGTATATGTTGCATATCTTGCATATTGGGGAGTATGGCTAATAGCTAGCAAAAATTATACTTCATTATTAACATATGCAATAACTGCAATGTATGCAGGCACTCCTATTCTGCAGTGAATTCAACCATAGTAGAAAAACGAAAGTTGAAATTGAGCAATAAGGTGAATGCTTTTATTGACACCATTAGTCTTTTACGAAAACGGACTATGTATGAATTAGGGGTAGTTAACTGTAATTGCTTTAAATGATGGTTTCTGTCCCGATTATATTAGCTCGGAGGTATTCCATTCCTGCTCACATCTCAAGGCAATATTCGCACGCTTTCCTTTTGTCTGAGCGATCATACCAACATCAGATAAAGTAAAATATGCATAAATGTCCTTGTCAACTAGCACACGGTAATTCTCATCATTTTCAGGATGAATTTCGAGCTCACCGTAGACTGAAACTATTGTCATAAAGCCGTTGCGATCATTGCCGGCCACAGAATAGAAGACACAAATATTCTTTCCTTCATATTCTTTTATATGTTCCAATGTAATGTCAGGTTTAAGATGCACGATTCCCTGTTTTAATTCTTTTATCATAGTATTTTTCCTTTTGTTTAAGATTATTTTGATTCGGAGGCTTTGGGCGTTCCTAATATTTTGCCCACGGAGGATTTAGATTTTTATTAAGATTATATTTTAACGAAGGAATTATAGGTTAAAGGGTGTTTATTCAATAGGCAACTCCTTTCAGTTTCGAACCGGGGCGAAAACGTAAGCCCGGTTTACGTTTATGATGTTAATGTGTGAAGATATACAGCTTTACCTTTTTGGGTAATTATCGCATCGAATACATCTCCCACTTGTATTTCAGAATAGATACTAAACTGATCTCTTGGCAATGAACCTAAACGAAGATCCTCCACGAAGAAGTCCTTTCCTTTATCGTCAACTGGATTTTGCTTTACATCTACTGTTACCTGTCTGCCAAGCTCTCTGACTCTGCTCCGAAAGGTATCGAGTTTAGACCAGTTGTTATTCCCGTCCATTTCGAAATACCCACCAACAGCAGTCAAGGTCTTAAGCATTCCATTTGGTTTCTCATTTGGTATTGCTTCAACTTTAGGCTCTTTACCCATCAACTCAAGCATCTCATCTTCAAACACATGAAACGCCGCAGATCCAATACCGATACCATAGCTTCTACGGTGTACGATTGCCCAGATTGCACAGGCATAATCCTTCCTATCATCTATCTTTGAATCGCTCCACTTTTCAATGAAAGATATTGGTGCATTCAGGGCATCGTTGAGTTTATCTTCGTTCTTATCCTCACTATTAGTATATGATTCCAAGATATCTGATATCCAACCATTGTAAAGCCCCACAACCGAAGCAGATTCTGACTGGTATTTTGTGATATCATAATCATATATGGGCAGATCATAACGGAATGAGAGTAGATCATCTCCTGCATCCAAACTCATGAATCGTTCCTTAACCACGTTGTAAGGGATGAACAGTGGGTGATCTTTGTATGCTTCAGCTACTTCCGGAACATGATTAACGAAGGCAGTTTTATTAAACTTGCATTCCCGAAATGTCTCAACAATCTCCAGTTCATCAGCAATCTCACTAATGGCTTCTCGATCATAATTTGTTGACCATTTGAGGCTCTGAACTTCCAGTTGAAGATTCTTTGAAAGGATTGGTATTAACTCTTCCCTATCGTTCAGTATTGCTGCATTGATCAGATAGGTAATGAATCCAACTTTATTTCCAATGCTCACAGCTTCGCTT
>Ga0209360_1002191_pt1 | contig 11958 bp, 9 predicted proteins | sample SaaInlV_130m_DNA_3_FD_184651 | JGI IMG/M metagenome (GOLD analysis project Ga0209360, IMG submission 184651) | Marine microbial communities from expanding oxygen minimum zones in the Saanich Inlet - SI037_S3LV_130m_DNA (SPAdes) (version 2) | ecosystem: Environmental > Aquatic > Marine >... | reverse complement strand
TACCTGGTTGAACGATAATTTAATTTAAGAAAAAAGTGAGACTCTCAACTTATTTGTCTTACAATAAATTTGTTTATTTGTTTCATCTCTAACAATCAACTAATAATTGGGTAATGGTTTTATCGAATTTGGTTTTTAATCTAGAAAAAATTAAAAAATGACCTATGGTAATGTACTATTCATTTTTCAATATCAGTGATAGACTTATATTGAATGATTTACTCATTGTTCAGATTAACAGCACAGGGTAATTTTCTTGACGTAAATCCGTGAATAAATGAACTTTAAATCCATACCAATCATCATCATCTTGACCACGCAAATTCTGATAGGACAATCAGAAGAAATGGACCCGGAAACTACATCAGCCGACAAATCAGTTCAGGGAGCATTTGGTGCTGTAACCATCGATGGAAAAATCTGGAACCAGATCGCGCTTCGCCCCGTTCTGCCCTTTGGTAAATTATCCGTTGCTCTGGATCTTGTCATTTACATCGACCAGGATGGCAATATACACGATGATGAATGGGATTTTTCTAGCGGAGAAAAAGTCAAGAATGCGATTATCGATAAGATTTATTATATTCGGTATGGTAGTCGCTGGGACAAGAATTATTTTAAAATCGGTGCCTTAGATAATGTAACCATGGGGTATGGTATCCTTTTAAATAATTACAGCAACACACTGTTATATCCACAGGTTCGAAAAGTAGGCATGGAATTTAGAACCCAGGCCTTTGGTGTCAATGTGTATGGTTTTACTAATGATTTTAAGGAAAACCTTGGTGTGACCGGTGTACGTCTTTCTGCCCCCATCTCTCATGGATTCACAGGGGGCGTTTCCTGGGTGGGTGATCGAAACCAGTACCTTGGATTAAAGGACTCAGATGATGATGGCCGTCCTGATCTTGTGGATGATTTTCCCGATAATCGAAAATGGTGGGTTGATACAGATGGTGATGGTTGGGCAGATAATGATACCTTAAATGAATTTGATGTAGATGGTGATGGTTGGACAGACTCAGCATATACTTGGCCATTATGGGGTATTGTAATAGATCAAGATGGTGTAATAACTAAACCTGAACCTATCAATATTAAGAAAGAATCGGATCCAATTAATTCATTTGCTCTAGACCTGGGTATTCCGCTTCTCAGGGATGGCCCGATTTCGTTAGATTTTTATGCCCAATATGCAAGTTTATTGGGAAAAACGACCAATCCTTTCCCAGAAGATAGCACACGAGAAAATGTAGGGTATGGTATAATACCATTGGGATTATCAGCTAAACTTGGCCCTGCGAAATTTAATTTTGAATTTCGAATGATACCGAAAGGGAATTTTGAGTTTGGGTATTTTAATCGATCCTACGAAATAGAGCGGGCTACCTTCAATCAGGGTACAATTATTACAAAAGCCAGCAAACTGGGAACCTACGGCAAACAGAAGGGCTTTTATTCTTCATTGAATATTAATCTTGGGAGTTTATTTGATGTGGGAATGGCGTTTCAAAACCTGAAGGGTGAGCAGTATAATTCAGAGATTAAAGAATTTGAAAGAGCATCCAACCAAAGTTTTACTGCAATATTAAAATTAGCTAAACCGATTAGTAAAATTGATAGAGCATCTTGGTTTTACCAACAAAGAAATGTGCCAAACCCATTTGATTTTGAACATTCTGAATCTACAATTACGGGATATAATGCATCACTTAAATTGGGGAATGGCATGGTTTTAACTTATATCTTCCGAAGGACATTCCAGGATTTTAACGGAGATGGTGATGTCAAGGATGAAGGTGAAACTATCAATATGACCAGTATTGAAACTAGTTTTTCTTTTTAATGTCGCTATAAGAAATACGAAATATTATAAATGAAATCAGCAGAAATTAGACAATCCTTTATCGACTTCTTTAAGGACAGGGGACATCAATTTATCCGTAGTTCTCCAGTGGTACCAAATGATGATCCCACACTCCTTTTTACAAATGCAGGGATGAACCAATTTAAGCCTATCTTCTTAAATCAAACGACTCCGAAAAACCTTCGTGTAGTAAATAGCCAAAAATGTATTCGTGTTTCGGGTAAACACAATGATCTAGAAGAAGTGGGTGTAGACACTTTTCATCACACATTTTTCGAAATGCTGGGAAATTGGTCCTTTGGTGATTATTATAAAAAAGAAGCAATCCAATGGGCATGGGAGCTCTTCACTGAAGTTTGGGGATTAGATAAAGATCGGCTTTGGGCAACAGTTTACGAAGATGACGATGAAGCTTTTGATCTTTGGACTGAAGTAACTGATATTGCAGATAATCGGGTTCTCCGATGTGGAAAAAAGGATAATTTTTGGGAAATGGGAGAAACGGGACCTTGTGGCCCTTGTTCAGAAATTCATTATTATGTTGGTGATGATCCTGAAAACCAGGACCCTAAAGGTGTTAATAACACGGATGAATATTGGGAATTATGGAATCTGGTTTTTATTCAGAATAATCGAATTGATGCTAATACTTTGGAAGACCTTCCAGAGAAACATGTGGATACTGGAGCCGGTTTAGAAAGAATAGCCACAATTATCCAGGGAAAGAAAAGCAATTATGATTCAGATTTATTTTTACCAATTATTCATAAAATTGAATCATTGTCTGATTTTTCATATAAAGAGAATCCAATTCCTTTTCGTGTAATTGCAGACCATATTCGAATGTTATGCTTTGCTATTGTGGATGGTGCATTGCCATCGAATGAAGGTCGTGGATACGTTTTAAGACGTATTCTCCGGCGGGCTGCTCGATTTGGAAGAAGCATAGATTTGGCTGAACCATTTTTATTTAAACTTGTTCCCACAGTTGGAGAAGTCATGGGTAGTATTTTCTCTGAAGTCGTGGATAAACGCTCTCATATTGAAAAAGTAATCCGAGCAGAAGAAGTTTCTTTTAACCAAACATTGGATCGGGGAATCAATCATTTTGATAAAATTATATCTAAATTGGATGGAGATGAAATTGGCGGCGCAGATGCCTTTAAACTCTACGACACCTATGGATTTCCATTAGATCTGACCGAACTCATGGCACGGGAACGTGAATTAACTGTTGATGTTGATGGTTTTGATTCTGAAATGGCAGAGCAGAAAAAACGAGCAAAAGATGCCGGTAAATTTAAAGGATCAACGGATTCGACTGAATGGATCATTGTTTCTGAAGGAGATGATTCAACCTTTTTGGGATATGAATCATTAGAATCTAAATCTCAAATTCGGCGATATACGTTTCAGGGTGATTCTATTCTTGTTGTATTAGACCAAACTCCATTTTACGCCGAATCCGGTGGGCAAATAGGTGATATGGGGACAATTAATGGGCGAGGGATCGAGCTTGCGGTATTGGATGTAAAAAAAGAGAATAATTCCTTTATTCATATTTGCAAAGGAGTGATGACTGAGCAGAGAGAAGTTAATTGTAAAGTGGATTCATCTCGACGGCAGTCCACTATGAATAATCATACTGCAACCCATTTAATGTATAAAGCACTCAAATATATTTTAGGAGATCATGTCAATCAAGCAGGCTCATTAGTTCATCCGGACTATTTAAGATTTGATATAACCCATTTTGAAAAGATAACTGCAGATCAAATTATAGAAATTGAATCAATTGTTAATCAGCAGATTTTGTTAAATACAAAGTTAGACGTTACAATTAATAGTTTTGATGAAGCCAAGGCAGCGGGAGCTGAAGCTCTTTTCGGCGAGAAATATGGTGATGAAGTCCGTGTAGTCAGGGTTGGCGATTATTCTTTGGAACTCTGTGGTGGAACCCATGTGAAACAGACAGGTGATATTGGTTCTTTCAAGGTTACAGAAGAAGCATCCCTTTCTTCGGGTGTAAGGCGGATTGTTGCCATTACAGGACAAAAAGCAGTTGAAGAGATGCAATCCAATGCTACAGTTTTATTAACATTGCAACAATTGCTTAATACACCACCATCTGGCATGGCAGAAAGAATATCTATTCTGCTCCAGGAGAAAAAAGATCTTGGCAAAAAATTAAAACAGAAAAAAATTCAGTCATCTTCAGAAATTGACCTGTTATCCGACTCTGAAACCGTTGGAGATCATACTATCATCATTAAAAAAATATCTGTCGAAACAATTGATGAATTGAAAGGTTTAGGAGACCAATTGTTTAATAAATTGACCAGCGGAATTGGCATCCTTTTCAGCGAAGGTGATGAAAAACCATTTGCCGTAGTTGTGGTCTCAAAAGATTTGAATGAAAATGGGATTTTTGCAGGAAAATTGGCGAAAGAGATTGGAGGGTTTATTGGCGGCGGCGGCGGCGGTAAATCTCATCTTGCCACTGCAGGTGGGAAAGAGAATGCTGCAATCATTCCTGCGTTGGAAAAAACAAAAACATTATTAATTAAAAAATTAAAGAGTTAGCATGAAATGCAGTTTGAATGTGTAGAAAAAGATTATTTCATTTATATTGAAAAAAATGAAAAGGTTATGGACACAATAACCCAATTTTGTAAGGATCAGGGAATTACGAATGCAAAGATTTCCGGGATCGGTGCAGTTAAAAAAACCGAAATTGGCGCTTATGATACCATCGCAAAAGAGTATATCCGTAAACCCTTCCCTAAAGTTTGGGAATTGGTCAATTTTGAAGGGAATGTTACCCTGAAAGAAGGCGTTCCTTTTGTCCATGCTCATGTGGTTTTGTCCGACCATGATATGCAAACCATCGGCGGTCATTTGTTTGAAACCACAGTTGCCGCCGTAGGTGAATTTTTCCTGCGGAAATTTGACGGGACTGCTTATCGTAAACTCAATGAAGATGTGGGACTTCCTTGCAATTGTTTAGAAAAAAGATTCGAAATATCATGAAAAAAATACTTCATACACCTTATGCACCGGCGGCTATCGGTACTTATAATCAGGCCGTGCAATCCAACGGCTTTATTTATACAGCTGGGCAGGTAGGAATTGTCCCTGGAACAGGAAAAATAATAGAAGGAGGAATCAAATCTGAAACGTTTCGTGCGTTACAGAATATTGATGCAATTCTTAAAGCTGCAGGTGTAGATAAATCTCATATCGTCAAACTCACCGTTTTTGTCACTGATTTAAGAGGATTCAATTATGTGAATGAATCATTTAAAGCATTTTTTAGTGGCATTGATTTTCCTGCAAGGTCCACGGTAGAGGTGTCTGGATTACCCTTGAATGCCAAAGTTGAAATTGAATGTATTGCATTTGTGTAAACGAATGAGATTACAATTTCCCATCATTCTAATATTAATGATCGGTTTTGTTTTCGCTTTACCATTAAAAGAAGAAAAATTAAAAAATTCAAAAATAGCATTTTATTGGTCTTTAGTTCCCGGACTTGGACAAGCTTATAATGGAAAATGGGTGAAGTCAATTAGTATTGTCGGATTGGAATTAGCGGCATATGCTGCCTGGATTGAAAACAAGGATTCTTATAACAATTTTAAAGATACTTATCCTCTTCCAAAGCATCGGTATCTTCAAAAAAGAAACAAGTATGCCTGGTGGATCGGCTTCATTTATGTATATGGCATGATTGATGCGGTAGTGGATGCACATTTACACAATTTTGATCATTTAATGGCAAGTCCGTTAGAAAGCGAAAAAAAAAGGAAAATTAAAGATGCAGAGTAGGGAACAATGGGGATCAAAACTTGGATTTATCCTAGCTGCATCCGGATCGGCTGTAGGGTTGGGAAATATCTGGAAATTCCCACATATGGCTGGAGAAAATGGGGGTGGAGCGTTTACAATTGTATATTTACTTTGTATTCTAATTGTTGGACTTCCCATCGTAATTGCTGAATTTGTTTTAGGACGAAAAACGCAACTTAGCCCAGTTGGCGCATTTGAAAAAATAGCGTCAAAATCTAATTGGAAATGGGTTGGGATGCTGGGTGTAGCATCTGCATTTGTGATCCTTTCTTTTTATGGTGTTGTGGGCGGTTGGACTCTAAAATATACTCTCATATCACTAACAGGTGGGTTTACTAAATTAGCGGGTAATCCAGATATATCAGGTTCGCTTTTTAATTCATTTATCACTGGATCAATGGCACCCATCATTTGGCAGATTTTATTCATGGGATTCACCATTTTTGTCATTGTACAAGGCGTGAAAGGCGGGATTGAAAAGTGGTCAAAAATTATGATGCCGGCGATTTTAGTGATATTGGTTGTGCTCATGATTCGAGGACTCACGCTTCCCAATGGAATGCAGGCCTTGGAATTTTTGTTTAAACCAAAATTTGAAGACTTAACAGCATCAAGTATTGTTCTTGCATTAGGGCATTCTTTTTTCACACTGAGTTTGGGTATGGGGACGATGATCACATACGGGAGTTATTTACGTAGAGATCAGAATCTACTGTCGTCGGCTTTGTGGATTATTATTTTGGATACATTGATTGCTTTGATGGCAGGTGTGGCTATTTTTGCAACAGTATTTGCAATGGGTGCTGATCCTGGAGAGGGTGCGGGATTGATCTTTGTTGTTTTGCCAACAATTTTTCCAAAAATTGCCGGGGGTGCCATCTGGGGAACGTTATTTTTCTTTCTGCTTTTTATGGCGGCTTTAACGTCTGCCATTTCTATTTTAGAAGTGATTACTGCTTACTTTATTGATGAAAAGGGCTGGGGACGAGAAAAAGCCACAATCATTTTTGGAACCGTTGTGACGATTGTTGGAATATTTTGCTCTATGTCAATGGGCGAATTCAATGACTTTACTCATATTTTTAGCATTTCATTTTTCGATTTTCTGGATTACCTGTCATCTAAATATATGCTGCCCATTGGAGGAATGCTTACTGCAGTATTTGTTTTATATAGATGGGGTATTCCGAATTTTGTTGCTGAAATGGTTGTTGGGATGGATAATCAAAATGTGAACCCTGTATTTGTTCGTATCTTATTTGCAATCTCCGCAACTGTGGTGGGGTTTATCTTATTGAACGAGATCATTGCATCCATCACAGGAACCCCAATTATTGGATAATTTATGATCGTAGAACGTATTTTTCCTCCGGATAATTCCTTTTATAATAAATGGAGGAATTTCTTTGTACAATTCGGCAAATTTATTGATTCAAAGGGATTAATCCAATTATTCACCATTTGGACCTTTACCGTGGCAGGTATTGTTTTGCAAATGGGTTCAACAGACCGGTTTATCTATTGGGAATGGGCTGGTTGGTATATTGGTTTGCTCAAACTTGCTTTTGTAACAGGTTTATATATTTATATTTTCCAGCCAAAAGGAATCTGGACCGCAGGGAATAAACGACTTAATGAAAAAGAATACGGCATCCATTTTGGTGTTGCACTTTTGTTGCTTGTTATCGGTTGGGCCAATCAGAATAGTTCCGTAAATGAGTTAAGATCATTCCTACCTTATATAGCTGCTTTTTTAAGCGGATTAGCCATTTTTCAATTTCAGATAAAATTCGATGAAACGAAAGGTGAATGGTTCAACTTTAATTGGGATAAAAAGATATTTTTTCTTTCTCTTTCTGTAGTATTAATGGCAGGTGCGATCGTTTTGGGCTTTTATATGGATGACCCCATCATTAGTACAGCCAGTATTGTATCATTACCTTTTCCAGTGATCGCACTCTTGTGGCCAAGTCATGTCCGACATTTACAGCGAGCTCGATTTTATCCATTGTTCATTTTATCCATGTTCCTTTGTGTCCGTGCACCATGGTTTCTAATCCCATTAGCAGGATTATTTTATACACTTCGGATAGTAAATTATTTCAGGTACGGAATTGTTTTTCCTTCCTTCGGTGTTGACCTCCCAGACGAAATTTAAGAATGTTTGATGTCATTATTGTGGGTGCCGGTCCTGCCGGTACTACCGCTGCTTTGTATGCGCACCGACTGGGCTTAAACTGTATTTTGTTGGATAAGGCGGTATTCCCGAGAGATAAGATTTGTGGCGATGCGTTATCTGGGAAAAGTGTCCGCATAATGCGGGAATTGAATCTTTTGGATGAAGTAGAAAAATTGGAAGGATCCGAGATCAATCGAATCACATTTGGAAGTCCTAGTAATAAACAATTCGATATTTATCTCCAAGGAACAAAAAATAAGGATCAAATTACTAAAGGATTTGTTATTCCCAGGGTAATCTTCGATAATTATATGTTTGAAAAAGCTGACGCTGTTACAGAAACCCGTCAGGGATTTTCCGTCAAAGACCTCATTATTGAAAATGACCACGTTATAGGTGTTATTGGAAAAACAAAAAATGGAGATGAAGAAGAAATTCGAGCTCCAATTGTCATGGGGTGCGATGGGTGTAATTCAATTGTAGCAAGAAAACTTGGACTCTACCAAATGGATATGAAAAATACTTCTGTTGCAGTCCGGTGTTATTATGAAGGGGTGAAAGGATTAACCGACCAGATCGAGCTCCATTATGTAAAGGAAGTAAATCCAGGTTATTTTTGGCTTTTCCCCGCAGGTGAAGGAAGAGCCAATATCGGAATTGGTTTAAGTAAAAGTGACATGAAAAAGGAAAAGCGCACCCTTAGAGAAATTATGGATGAAGTTACTCAAACTGAATATTTTAAAGAACGATTTGCCGATGCAAAACAACTGGAACGACCCGTAGGATGGAATTTGCCTTTAGGGAGTATCCATCGAAAAAACCATGGTAATGGATTCATGCTTCTTGGCGATGCAGCTGGGCTCGTCGACCCATTTACTGGAGAGGGAATTGGGAATGCTATGGTATCAGGTCAATATGCCGTGGAAATAGCTGCAAAATGTAAAAAATCAGGTAATTATTCCGAAAGTGCTTTGGCTGAATATGATCTATTACTTTGGGAAGAAGTGGGAAAAGAGTTAAGAACAAGCACTAAATTACAAAGTCTGGCGCAATCTAAATTTCTCCTGAATTTTGTAATCAACCGAGCTTCAAGAAACGAGGAAGTTCAAAATATTATTTCCGGGATGTTATCTCATGAAATCCCGAAAGATGAGCTCTCGAGCCCGTTATTTTATTTTAAAATTCTCTTTTCATAATTGGGTAATCCTTTGGATAGAAAATCTCTTCTCAAAACACTCAATTTATCTCGTTTTACTGCTTTCGATTTTGAAACCACAGGTCTCGATCCCTATAACGACCGCATCATAGAAATTGCGGCCATCCGATTCGAAGATGGCGAGATAACGGATCGATATGTAGAATTAATCAATCCTGAAAGACCCATATCGAGAATGATTACAGAGATTACCGGTATTTCAAATAAAATGGTTCAAAATGCACCCACAGAAGAAACTATCATTGATGATTTTTTATATTTTCTAGGGAATGATCCTTTGGTGGCTCACAATATTCATTTTGATGAACAATTTTTATCAGTAATGTGTGATCGTCTTAGTAGAAATAAAGGGAATAATACTAATTATGATACTCTCCAACTGTCACGGAGTTTATTTTTTGAGCAACCTGTATTCAATTTAGGTGCATTATCTGAATATTTTGGTTTGTCTGCTAAAGGGGCACACAGAGCAGAAAAGGATACCGAAAATACTGGATTGATCTTTTTGGAAATGTTAGATGAATTAAGCACCTACCCTTTAGAAATGATCTCAAAAGTCATTGCATTGACAAAGGGATCTGATATTCCGAACCAGCAATTATATATTGACCTCGGTAATGAATTGACACGATTGGGAGATTTGAAATCAGGATTAAACTCATCTGGTCAAATACATGATTTCAAATGGAATACGTACCGTTGTAACGGATCACGTGATATTGATCAAATCAAAGCAGATGATGTTTTTGGTCCTAATGGACTTTTGAAAAATGTTCATCCAAATTTTGAAAGCAGACCCAATCAGGTTAAATATGCTGCATTGGCAGAAGAAACTTTAACCCAAGAAATGGGTGTTGGTGTGGCAGAAGCAGGAACAGGGCTTGGGAAATCAATGGCATACTTGTTTGGCGCTTTTAAAAATTCATTGAATGTTGAACAAGATGGACCAACCGTGGTTGCTTGCCATACAAAGCATCTTCAGGATCAATTATTTTATAAAGATCTGCCACAACTCGCTGAAACATTGGATGTACCTATCAAGGCAGTTATGATGAAAGGAAGAAATAATTATATTTGCAAAACGCGATTTAATTGGTTGATTTCAGATGTAAAAGCACTCGATAGTTTGGACGTAGAAGCATTAATTCCTATTTTATTTTGGATGTATTGGACAAAAACTGGAGATTTATCAGAATGCTCAGGTTTTTTTAATGCACGGAGAACGTGGTTAAAATCCACTTTTTGTAGTGAACCGGGTTTTTGTACAGGTGATGTTTGTAATCGAAATGATGGGTGTTATTATGGGAAATTAAAAAAAGCAATTTTCCGTGCGCATATTATTGTTGTAAACCACTCACTGTTAATGACAGATGCCGCCCAACCAGGGTTTCTACCTGATTTCAATTCTGTGATAGTTGATGAGGCCCACAATCTTGTGAAATCTGCCTACCAACAATTCAAGACAAAATGGAGTGAGCAAGACACATCTTATTTACTCCAAACAGTTGATCCATCATTTCCACGGTCTGCCCGTTGGAATAATATTTTACATAAAATAAGTGAATTGGAACCGAGCATTGGACATCTGCGCGATGATCTAAAAGAATCGGTAAAACAAGCCCAAAAATGTTTAAAAGATTTCATGTTAGCTTTATCAGAAGACAATCATAATAGGTTTACACCAGCAAAAGCCTATCAAGATAAACCAATTTTAGGTCTATTGGAAAAAGTATACGCCCCAGTAACGCTTGAGATCCACGGTATGAATAAAAGTTTAGAACATGTCTTGTCTATTTTAGAAAAAATTCGAAAATCTGTATTGGAAATGGATCCTTCCCGTACCGATTATTCTGTCCTGCATTCTGTATTAGATCGTGGTTTGGAAACCACCAGCAGTCTGATGAATTCCTTGATACGTTTGACGGAGAATCAGGATAATGATTGGGTCTATTGGATGGAGGGGGAATATAGAAGCCCCAATACCCCCAAAGAGAAGCTGATCATTTCACTTCATGCTTCCTTGGTTGATGTTGCGGAAACATTAAAAGAACAATTTTTTAAACGATTTGATTATTGCTTATTAACATCAGCAACACTTAAAGTGAACAATTCGTTTAGTTACTTTGTGCGACGAATAGGATTAGATGAAAGCGATAAAGTAATAACTAAAGAATTTCTTAGTCCTTTTCTATATAATGAACAGGTCACTTATCACCAATATGGTGGAGCTCACGAAATATCTACTGACCCCACTATGATTGGAGAATTAGTTTATCATTTACATAAAACGCTTGGTAAAAGGACAATGGTGCTATTTACATCAAGAAAAGCATTAACTGATACTGCAAATTACTTAAAAGATAAACCGGGTGGACGGGACTTACCCTTATTCGCTCAAACTCGCGGTGCATCAAGGCCTGGAATTATTAAAGGAATGCATCAGCATCCAAATGGAATTTTATTTGGAACAAACAGTTTCTGGGAAGGGGTTGATCTCCCAGGTGACCTTTTAGAGATTCTAATCCTGGTGAAACTTCCTTTCGATGTGCCATCAGAACCTTTGGTAAAATCTTATTCAGAATTTGTGAGTCAAATCGGTGGAAATAGCTTTATGGAGTATACGGTTCCTGAATGTGCCATCCGTTTTCGCCAAGGTTTCGGTCGATTGATTCGTACAACTTATGATTCTGGGAAATTTATTTGTCTTGATAACCGTATTGTCACCAAACGATATGGTCAGGTTTTTGCTAGATCCTTACCTGTTGAAATGACAACTTTCTCTGAGATGGATTCGATCCGATAATCTTTTTTTCTGTCGTTTGATTAAAATCAAACAAAATCATAGAT
>Ga0209360_1002187_pt1 | contig 11965 bp, 10 predicted proteins | sample SaaInlV_130m_DNA_3_FD_184651 | JGI IMG/M metagenome (GOLD analysis project Ga0209360, IMG submission 184651) | Marine microbial communities from expanding oxygen minimum zones in the Saanich Inlet - SI037_S3LV_130m_DNA (SPAdes) (version 2) | ecosystem: Environmental > Aquatic > Marine >... | reverse complement strand
GGTTCAAAATCATCAATTAAAATAATGACTGACCAATGGGGTTTTGGATTATTAGCAGAGTGTAAAGAACAGATACTATCAGTGTTACGTAGGAATTTAGATGTCAAAGTGTTAATTTCACCAGGACAAATATGTTCAGAATTATATAGAAAAATTCCAGACGGTGTTGAAATCAGAGCAACAGAGATTACACAAAATTGTTTTATTTTTGATGAAACTGAATTACTAATAGTAGATAACACTAATGGGAAAGGTGCAATCTTTTCATCAACTGAAATATTAGGAATTAATCAAGAAAAAATATTTTCAAACATGTGGAAAAATGCAATAAAAACTAAAGCTCTTGCAGATATGACAAAAACAGAGGCACAGGAAATTTATAAGATAATTAAAATAATTAACGAAAACGGTCTAACACATATTCTGAATTCAGCAATGGTTTCCAAAAAAATAGAACATGACATGTTCAAATTATTAGAAAAAAATGGAGTCACCTTAAAATCAAAATCACTTGATGATATTATTGAAATCATGGATGCGGTATTACAAATTACATGTTCAGGGCATGTGAATTTTGAAGCAAACAACAAAAACATTACAATAGAATCAAAATTAAACAGTGGACATTCTCTTCCTTGGGCATCAGTTCTAGAAGGTTGTCTTCAAAAACAAGGTTACAAAACAAGAACAATTTATCAAAACAACTCCCAAAAAGGAGAAAAAGTCCTCATCAAAATAACTAAAAACTAAAATCAGACAGCAAAGTGCAAAAAAGTCTTGATTGATGAAAAAATTAAAGAGTTAGGCATAGAATTGCCAGATCCTCCAACTCCCGCAGGATCCTACATTCCAGTTGTAAAAACAGGTAATCTGCTATTCATTTCAGGACAAATTCCAATGGAGAATGGAAAAGTACTCTTTACAGGAAAAGTTTCAGATGAAAATTTAGAAACTGCTCAAAAATCAGCTAAAATGTGTGCAATCAACATTTTAGCACAAATCAAAAGAGAAACAGGAGACTTTGAAAAAGTTTCAAGAATTGTAAAATTATCAGGATTTGTAAACTCCACACTAGAATTCACACAACATCCAAAAGTTATCAATGCTGCATCAGATTTATTTTTTGAAATATTTGGCAATAAAGGAAAACATACAAGAATTGCAATGGGTGCAGGTAGTCTACCACTTGACTCAATGACTGAAATTGATGCAATTGTAGAAGTAACAGAATAATTGAGATATAAAAAATGGCATTAAGAAATTATATTTTAAAAAATTTGTGGCTCCAAGTTGTAATTTCTTTAATCATTGGACTAGGAGTGGGATTAATTTTAGGAGATGATGTTGGAGTCGGTATAGAAGATGATACTTTAGATTTTGCTACATCATATCTTTCAATTCCAGCCAACATATTTTTGAGTTTAATTTACATGATCATAGTTCCGTTAATTTTTACATCAATTGTTGTAGCAGTAAATGCCTTAGGTGCTACAGATAAACTGAAAACTTTGGGGTTGGGGGTATCGACATATTTTGTAATCAGTACAACAATTGCAATTCTTGTAGCAGTACTCCTGTCATCAATTATAGCTCCAGGAAGTCTAATTGATATTGCTGCAATGCAAGAATCATATGATCTTTCTGATAATGAAATGAAAATCAATGAAGGCTTTTCTTTAGATGATATTCCAAATGCAGTATCAAACATAATTCCAAGAAATCCTATTACTTCATACCTTGAAGGGCAAATGTTTAGCATTTTGATATTTGCTTTGATTGTAGGAATGTCAATGGCCGCACTTCCAAAAGAATCAACTAAACCACTTTTAGATATTCTGGAATCAGTTCAAAAAATTACATTACATATTTTATTATTTTCAATGAAAATTGTACCGTTTGCAGTTTTTGGCTTGATTGTTGGAATGGTCTCCAAAGTAGGCATAGAATCAATGGCAGGTTTAGGAGTGTACATGGGAACAGTGGTACTTGGACTAGGAGTTATGGTGTTAGTTTACGCTTTAATCGTAAAGATAGTAGCAAAGAGATCAATATTTTCAACATTTTCAAAATTCCGTAATCCACAAACTGTATCATTTTCAACAGCTAGTTCAATGGCAACAATGCCTGTGACATTAAAAACGGCAGATGAAGATTTGAAAATAAATCCAGAAGTCTCAAAATTTGTAATTCCATTTGGAACTACTGTAAACATGGATGGTACAGCATTGTATCAAGTAATAGCTGTCTTCTTTTTAGCACAGCTCTTTTCAATTGAATTAAGCATACTAGCCATATTTGTAATCATCATAACCTCTCTTTTGGCATCTATTGGGACTCCTGCAGTACCAGGGGCTGGAACAATTGTCTTATCTACAATACTCATTACAGTGGGTATTCCTCCAGTTGGAATTTTGTTGTTACTATCAGTAGATAGAATTTTAGATATGATTAGAACCATGGTTAACGTTACAGGTGATCTTACGGCATGCTGTGTGTTTGATAAAATAACAAAAAAATAAAATATCTAAATAAAATCCATAAGAAAAAAAATTAAGTAATTTTTTGTAATTTCATTTCACGTCTAAGTTTGAAAGCAGTTAGTCCTGCAAAACTAAAAATCATTACCAAACCAGCGTATGCCAAAACTTGACTATACTCTATTAGTACTGCAGATACACCTGTTCCAACAAGTCCTGGAAGCAATGATAATGCATAGAGCCACCAACCACAACAGCCAAGTGGAACTAGAGAGAAAAATGAAAAAAACGATGTAGTAGCTACGCTGCCAGAATTTCCACCAAATGCTTTTTTCTTTACGTTTAATTTACAACCCAAAAGTTTGCTTTTCTCAGATAAGAAAATCTGCAATCCAATTCCAACTCCCATTCCAATTATTACAATGGTGTTTAGTTGAAATGCAGCATTAACTGCATCATACGGCTCTAATGCAGGAGTTGTAATTACAACTACAGTTAGATAAAGTACTATTGTAATTACCCCAACTAGAATTGCCTTTGAAATTGGTTTCACTAATCAACACCAAAAACTAGCGTATCAGGATGAAATGCAACCCATGCAAACCAAAATCCAGGCTCAATTGCCATTCTTTTCAATTGTTTTCCTTCATGTTCGCCAGAAACTGCCATCCCATCATAATTCCATTGGGAATTTGTTTGTGTATCAAAAATAACACCATCAGAGTATTCAAAATTTAAAACCACTCCATCAAGGCTTCTCTCAAAAGCACGAGAATTTTGAGAATATAATGAAACCAACATTACTGGAACATCATCAATGAAATCATTTACAATAATGTTTGATTCAATGTCATTTTGTTTGTAAGCTTTGTATGTTTCATCTTGATTGAATCCAAGAATTATTTCTTTTGGATATATCCTGTCATCACTATACTCTACTGGAAACATTATTCGTGGTTCAGTGTAATATTTCCCATAAGGATCAGTCGCATACGAACGCAAGTGTCCTGTATCAGTAGTTAATACCAGAGTATCAGGATGTAAAATTTTCCAATCCCCCCAAGTAATCACATCAAAGGGAACCAAATCAAGTTCATACCCAGTTAGTTCACCCGTAACTGCCATTCCAAGTGCTTGGCTCCAATATGATTCAGTAAGTCGGTCATACATCAGCAAATTACTATTGTATAATTTTCCAGAAGTTCCAAACTCAACTGTCTCTCCATCAATTATTCGTTCAAAGACTTGATTGGTATAGCAAAGAGGACAATAAGTTACAGATACAGGAGTGTCTCCAACTGTATCATTTACAATTTCATGCCAAACCAAAACAAAAAGAGGGTATGCTTTTGTTTCACCATTAATTTCCAATCCAATTACAGTATCAGAATCAGACATGAAATCAGCATCTTCAGCATTTGTAAATACAGGGTTATCAATTGATGGAATTCCATCTTTTGGCGGGCCACCGCCTTTGATTTTATCAAGTGGAATGAGATGTTTAACACCATTTGTTTCCATTATTTCAAGCTCAAGAGGCTCAAAATTTTGAGATTCGCCAGAATTTGCAAAAATCACACGAGGTGTAGAAGTATCTTCAAATGAAATTGCAACTACCACAAGAACAATACCAATAATTGTAATTGGAGTTAATAATTTTAAATTCAATTTGAAATAATTTCATTAGTAAATTATTAAAAAATTCTCCCAACTTTGCTTTTAATTTGGATAAATCCTTTTAATGAAATTCAAATGGAATGACTCATGAACACAGAAGCGATTCTGAAAGGAAATACACTGCACGATATAACCCACTGGGGATTAAGAGCTGTAATTGGCGCAATCTTTATCGTACATAGTTTAAAGAAATTTGATCCAAGTTGGCAAGAGTGGTTAATCAGCATAGGTATTCCGCCAGAAATGCAATTACCAATAGCATTAGCTGAATTCATTGGAGGAATATTCCTGTTTACAGGAATATTAACTAGAATTACAGGATCTGTATTTGCAGTAATTTTACTGGGAGCAATATTTCACATCAGATGGGAAAGCGGATTTTTTGTTTCAAAAGGAGGATGGGAATGGGATTTAGTAATGCTTGCAGTAGTCATTACGATAATTGCCGCAGGTCCTGGAAGAATATCAATAGCCCACGCAGTTAAAAAAATTCCTAGATTCTTACAATGATTATTTTATTTTTTTATTTAATTCGGTAAGGAATTGTTTTATTTTTGGTTTTGGAACTACTGCACCACATGCTTTATCATGTCCACCACCAGAACCACCAAGACTAGTGGCCAATAGATTAACAATTTTTCCCAAATGAACTTTACAATTTTTAGAGCCTCTGACTGAAACGGCATAAATTCCATGATCAACTCTTTCTTTGTACGCAACACCGACATCTTTTCCAGACAATCCCATCACAAAGTTAACAGCTCCACTTGCACCTGCATCTAAAATTTCCATATGTCCAAGATTAGTCATGGTTTTCAAGCCTTGTTTTACTTTGGCAATCATTTGAGATAATTTTTCAACTTGAATTTGAGCAAATTCAAAAGTGTTAGGGATATCATGAGGGAATTTTGATTCAGATAATTCCTCAACTAAGTATTGTAAGTAGTCAGGTTCACGTTGACGTCCAACAATATTGTATGTAAGAACTGTGGCACTGATTAATGCAAATTGTCTATCATAAATTTGAAGTAGTTTTGAACCCAATGGTCTATCTTCCATATAATCAGTAATAGCAGCACATGTTGCAACAAACGAAGCATGATCATTTAATTTTGATTTGAATGCATAGTAAACTTGTACAGTAGTACACTCATTGATGTCATGGATTACTTTGACCTTAATCTTTTTCAATGCAGTTACAACAGTAGGATCAATGTCATGATGATCAATGTATGTTACATCAACCTTATTTTTTCTAAGAGTTGTTAAGATATCAATAAATTCATCTTGAGTTTTTTTACTTAAACCAAGATCACAAATGTATAATGACTTTAATTTTTCATCACGAACTACTTGGTTCAATGCTTCCATTTGTCCAGGATAATCAACTAACATTGAATCTCCACCAAATGCTTGACGAATTAATGCAGCAGAACTGATTCCATCATTGTCTTCTTTATGAGAAATACAAATGACTCTGTTGCGGGAATTTTTAGTTGTTTTTTTAGGTGCTGTTTTCTTGGTAACTTTTTTAGTTGTTTTTTTAGGTGCTGTTTTCTTGGTAACTTTTTTAGTTGTTTTTTTAGGTGCTGTTTTCTTGGTAACTTTTTTAGTTGTTTTTTTAGGTGCTGTTTTCTTGGTAACTTTTTTAGTTGTTTTTTTAGGTGCTGTTTTCTTGGTAACTTTTTTAGATTTAGAAACAGCCATTCTGATTAGAAACGTTATGAACCTTATTTAAATTAAGAATGGGGTTTCAAGATTTCTTAAAATGATTTTTGATATTTTGATTTACCAAAGAACTAGAATCAACATAGACGTCATAAAATGACACACCTTCCATTTGAGTTTGATTATCAATTTTTTGGATTTTTTCTAATTCCTCATGGGATGCATTTAGTATCAAATCATCTAATTTTTGCAAATGCTTTCGTTCTGCTGGAGTCAATTAATTTTTTATTAAAAATTTTCATTTATCGTCAAAAGTTGGCATATTAGACTAATTACTAAACTTCATAGACATCTTTTTGGCGAAAACATAATAGAAGAATTTTTGCTAGGCTCAATATGGAAACCAAAAACATAGGTTTACGCGGAATTGAAGTAGCAGATACCAAGATTTCAAACATTGATGGAGATAAAGGAAAGCTCATTTATCGAGGATATGATATTTTAGAACTTACAGAAAATTCTACTTTTGAAGAAACAGCATATTTGCTGTTATACGATAGTTTACCAACAAAATCACAATTAGATGAATTTAATTTAAAATTAGTTGAAGCAAGATACATTCCAAAACAGATGCAAAAAAACATGGGAAATTGGAGAAAAGATGCAGACCCAATGGACATGTTACAAGCATTTGTCTCAGCACTTGCAGGGTATTATGATGAAGAATTTTCAAATAAAGATGCCAGTTATGACAAGGCAATTAATCTGATTGCCAAAGTTCCAACAATTGTTGCCAGTTGGCAAAGAATAAGAAATGGTTTGGAGATCATGGAACCTGATTCATCACTAAGTCATGCTGCAAACTTTCTTTACATGATGACAGGAGAGAAACCAGATCCAGAAGTAGAGAAGATTTTTGACACATGTTTAATTCTTCATGCAGATCATACATTCAATGCATCTACATTTACTGCAAGACAAGTTGCATCAACTAGAGCACACATGTATTCAGCATCAAGTGCAGCAATTGGGGCATTAAGTGGGGAATTACATGGAGGTGCAAATACTGAAGTAATGAAAATGTTATTAGAAATTGGAGAAATAGACAAAGTTCAACCATGGATTAAAGAAAAAATGAGTATTGGAGATAGGATTATGGGAATGGGTCATGCAGTTTACAAAACATATGATCCTAGAGCAGTAGTTCTAAAAGAATTGTCAAGAAAACTAGCAGGAAAAATCAATGAACCATGGTTTGACATGACAGAGAAAATTGAAACATCTACAATATCTGAAATGAAGTTACAAAAAAATAAGGATATTTATCCAAATGTGGATTTGTATAGTGCATCAATTTACTACATGTTAAAAATTCCAATGGATCTTAATACACCAATATTTGCAATTTCAAGAGTAGTAGGATGGGCAGCTCATATCATTGAAGAGAAATTTGCAGAGGCAGCACCAAAGCCGGCATTGTATAGACCAAAAGCAACCTATGTTGGAAAGTATTGTGGTCCAGAAGGATGTAAATATGAAACACTAAACTTGAGAAAATAATTTTAATTTCTAGTACTAAGCCAATCTTTTGCTTTAGAATTTACATCGTGCTTGTACAATACTTCAAAAACCATATCGTAAAATGTAATGCCTTTTTTTTGTGCTTGATCATCAAGCCATTTTATACCATCTGCTAATTCTGGATCATATTCAGAGAATTCAACTAATTCATCGACCATTTTAGAAAAGAATGCATGTGATTCAAGCATATGAACATCTTTCAATTCATGATCATAAATGAAGTATTCAAAAGATATAGACAAAATAGTCACTTTTTCGTTGTAATACGCCTAGAGATTATCCAAGATAGAACTTGTAAGGGTAAATGATACAAAACCATGCCAAATACAATACGCTGGTGAGAATAAACAAAGCAAAAGAGCTTAAGACCAACAACGATTAGTTATTTGGTGACAGCTCATTTGCAATCTATACCAACTATACATATGAAATTCATAAAAAAATAATCATTCAACATCATTGACAACAGGGCATGTTCGATTAGAGCGATCATGTAAGATATACAATAAATTTCTCAAATTTTTGTAAAAATCTTAAAAATATGGCAAAAATGGGATTTCAGGAATTAAAAATGAAATTTTTGAAGAGATCAGATTACAATGAGGATATTGAAGACTAGATTTATTTACTATGCACAAAATTTGAGATCAATTATGGCAAGTATAGACAATGCTGGAATTGCAATAGCTATTGGAATTCTAGTTATCTTTTTAGCAGTATCAGCCACATTGAGTACAGCTCAAGATGCAGGTCCTCCAACAATCTCAAAAACTGTAGAAAAAGAGGTTCAAGTAGAATCAACTACAAGTGTTGAAGATAAGGCAGCAATGGAAGCTAAAGCAGCAATGGAAGCTGAAGCAGAAGCTAAAGCAGCAATGGAAGCTAAAGCAGAAGCTAAAGCAGCAATGGAAGCTAAAGCAGAAGCTAAAGCAGCAATGGAAGCTGAAGCAGAAGCTAAAGCAGCAATGGAAGCTGAAGCAGAAGCTAAAGCAGCAATGGAAGCTAAAGCTGAACCACAAACACATGTTGTTGACGTCCCAATAGGAACCTCAGTTCCAGGATGTGAAGAAACAAATGCATGCTTTTCACCAGCAGATATCACAATCAATGCTGGAGATACAGTATCATGGGATAACATAGACACAGCAGCACATACTGTAACTAGTGGAAGTCCAGCTGATGGACCATCAGGTGTCTTTGACAGCAGCCTACTAATGGCAAGTGCAACTTATGCATTTACATTTGAAGATGCTGGAAATTATGACTACTTTTGTATGGTACATCCATGGATGGTAGGCACTGTTTCAGTAAGCTAACCAAAATTTTTCCTTTTTTCTTATTTTATTTGATTTTTACGTATTGTTCTGTTGTATGCTACACCAAATCTATGGGTTTCGTCTCTAGCGTACTGTAGTATTTTCAAAGAGGATTTTGTTTTTGGAATTACAATAGGGTTTTTATTTTTTGGAACATAGATTTCTTCATTTTCTTTTGCTAAAGATATGCAAGGTAATTTTAAACCTAATGATTGTAAAGAGTTCAAAGCAGCACTGAGTTGCCCTTTACCTCCATCAATTAATATCAAATCAGGTAATTCAGAATTTTCTTCTAGTAACCTATAGTATCTTCGTTTGATAACTTCACTAATCATTGCAAAATCATCCCGTCCAGTTACAGTTTTAATTTTAAATTTACGATAACCAGATTTATCAGGTTTTCCTCCAACAAATCTTGCCATAGAACCCACTGCAAATTCTTCACCATGATTTGAAATATCAAAACATTCAATGATATTAGGAATAACTGGGAGATGTAAAATATCTTTTAATTCAACTAGGCCAGGATCACCACCTTTTTGATGAATTAATGTAATATTTTTTAGAATTAAATTAATGATATCTTTTTTCTTTCCTTTATGAGGAAGAATTATTTTTACAATAAATCCAGCTTGTTCAGAAAGTAAGGATTCCAATAATTTTTCATTCTCAGGTAGTTCACTAACAAGAATAAATTTGGGAATTTTATGTGTAGAATAATACTGATAAAGAAAATTTGAAAAAGAATTATCACCAACTAAATCAAAAAAGAACTTGTCACTATCTCTAATTACACCATTGATCATTCTGAAATTCATAACAACAGCTGTTTGTTCTTGAATTTCTATGCCAAAATATTCTTCATCAGAATTTTTAACATATTCCATGTTTTGTTTTGTTTGAAGACTTCCCAATCGGATTAAAGTATCACGAATATCTTTTGCACGCTCAAATTGCTCCAGTTTTGCTGCCTGATTCATCTCTTCTTCTAATTTTTTTGTAAAAATCTTTGTTTGGTTTTTTCCTTTTAGGACTTGCTCCAAAGAATCAACGTGTTTAGGATACCTCTCCTGTGCATCTTTGAATTCACATGGACCCTCACAATTGCCCAAATGATATTCCAAGCATACTTTTTTTGGCAAAGTTTTACAAATTCTAATTTGAAATGCTTTACGTAACGTTCCAATTGTAAGTAGTTTTGAGCTACCTTGAGTAAATGGGCCAAAAGTTTTTCCTTTACCTAAAAATTTTCCATCTCTAGTTCTTCTAGATACCAGTAGACGAGGATATTTTTCATCTGAAATTCTCAGATACGTGTATCTTTGTTGATCTTTTAATTCAATGTTAAAGCGTGGACGGTATTTTTTGATCATGTTTGATTCTAAAAGAAAAGCTTCACTTTCATTATCAGTTAAAATAAATTCAATGTCAGAAATATTTTCTACCAGTTTCTGAGTTTTATAATTTTGATTTTTATTAAAATATGAACGTACACGATTCTTCAAATTCTTTGCTTTTCCAATATAGATAATTTTTCCATCAGAATCCTTCATCAAATAAATGCCAGGGTTTGTAGGAATGTTAATTATGGAAATATCAAAAGTCATTTTTTTAATAATTTCTTCAAATATTTTCCAGTATAGCTTCCAGGGGATTTAGAAACATCTAGAGGGGTTCCAACAGACACGATTCTACCACCCTCATCACCACCTTCAGGTCCAAGATCAATTAACCAGTCTGAATTTTTAATCACGTCCATGTTATGCTCAATTACTACAACAGTATTTCCTAAATTTGCTAACCGATTAAGCACATCCAGTAATTTTTGAACATCAGCAAAATGCAGTCCAGTTGTAGGCTCATCTAAAATATAGAGAGTCTTGCCAGTACCGCGTTTTGATAATTCAGATGCAAGCTTTACACGCTGAGCTTCACCGCCAGACAAAGTAGTTGAGGATTGACCTAGTTTGATATAACCCAATCCAACATCATAAACAGTTTGTAATTTTCTTTGAATGGAAGGGATATTTTCAAAGAAGTTTAATGCTTCATAAACAGTCATACCTAAAATATCAGAAATATTTTTCCCTTTGTATAATACAGATAATGTTTCAGTATTGTATCTTTTTCCTTTACATTCATCACACTTTACATAAACATCAGATAAAAATTGCATTTCTATTTGTTTGACACCATCGCCATCACAAGCAAAGCATCTACCAGCAGTTACATTAAATGAAAATTGTCCAGGAGCATAACCACGTTCTTTTGATAATGCAGTGTTTGAATATAATTCTCGAATTGGAGTAAATGCACCAATGTAAGTAGCAGGGTTAGAACGAGGGGTTCGACCAATCGGGGATTGATCAATTGCAATTACCTTATCAATATTTTCCAAACCAATTATTTCTTTATGAGCCCCAGTCCTAACATTGGATTTAGAAAAATGATTTTCTATAGATTTAAGCAAAATATCATTAATCAAAGTTGATTTTCCAGAACCAGATACGCCAGTAACAGATACAAAAAGACCTAAAGGAATCTCAACGTCAATATCTTTTAAATTATTTTCTGATGCTTTTTTTACAACTAGAGAGCCAGAACGATTACGAATTTTATCTTTTAGTGTTATCAAAGAATTATCATTTAGATACTTGCCAGTAACAGATTTTTTATCATTAAGGATTTTCTTTATAGTACCCTCAAAGACCACATTTCCACCATGTACACCAGCGCCTGGACCTAAATCAATAATCCAATCTGAATTTCGTATAACTTCTTCGTCATGCTCTACAACAATAACGGTATTCCCAAGATTTCGTAGCTTATTTAGCGTTTTAATAAGTCGGGTATTATCACGCTGATGTAACCCAATTGTTGGTTCATCAAGCACATACAAAACTCCAGTTAGATTAGAACCAATCTGAGTGGCCAATCTGATTCTTTGAGATTCACCACCAGACAAAGTAGAACTTAATCGATTTAATGTAAGATAATCTAATCCAACATTCATTAAAAATTCAAGGCGTTCCTTAATTTCTTTTAAAACATCTCGTGCAATATATTGTTCATTTTCAGTTAATTTTAGAGTAGAAAAGAAATCATAACAGTTGTTGATAGGTAAATCACAGACATCCATAATTCCCAAGTCATTAATTTTAACTGCAAGTGATTCAGGTTTTAGTTTCTTACCATTACAAACATTACAAGGTGTATCTCGCATGAACTGTTTTAGCCATTCACGTT
>Ga0209360_1002175_pt1 | contig 12014 bp, 10 predicted proteins | sample SaaInlV_130m_DNA_3_FD_184651 | JGI IMG/M metagenome (GOLD analysis project Ga0209360, IMG submission 184651) | Marine microbial communities from expanding oxygen minimum zones in the Saanich Inlet - SI037_S3LV_130m_DNA (SPAdes) (version 2) | ecosystem: Environmental > Aquatic > Marine >... | reverse complement strand
AGGGCCCGGTCCATGGCGACTTTTTTAATCAATCTTCGTTTGCCACCCATGCAATCGGCAAGCGGCGCGGCATCGTAAAAGTTCGGAAAGACGCGCCGCTGGAAGCGCTTGGGCCGCTCGGCTGCGGTATCCAGACCGGCGCCGGGGCGGTGCTGAATGTTTTCAAGCTCCAACCAGGCCAGACGTTGGCCGTGTTCGGGGCCGGCTCTCTCGGCCTTTCGGCGGTGATGGCGGCAAAGATCGCCGGCGCGGGACGCATCATCGCCGTTGATCTTCATCCGAACCGCTTGCAAATGGCGGCGGAACTGGGGGCCGATGAAGTTATCCGCGCGGACGACGGCCCGGCTAGTGATCGTATTCTCGGCCTTCTTCCAGATGGCGTCGATTTTACACTCGATACGACCAGCCTGGCGCCGGTAATGGGACATGCCATCGAAGTTCTGGCGCCCAACGGTACATTCGGTTTTGTCGCACCGCCCGAGGAAACGGGCGAACTGACGGTCCCCATGCGGCACCTTATGAAAGCGCGAAAAATTGTCGGCATTACCGAAGGCAACAGCAATCCCGAAGTCTTCATCCCGCGACTGGTCGATTTTTTTATGCAAGGGAGATTCCCATTTGACCGGCTTATTCGGTACTACCCATTCGACGACATTGAACAGGCTTTCCACGACAGCGAAACCGGTACGACCATCAAACCGGTCCTGCAAATGAACTAACGGGCACCTTCCAATTCACAACAAAATTTTGACCGATTTATGTCAGGAATTGTTCCATGATCAATGCGGAAATCAAACCTGTTCCCGATCATCGAATTGGATTGGTCGCCATATTGTACATCGACGGCTTTAAGGCCGGCAAAGTTTCCGTTCACCTGAGCAGCGGCGACCATGTCCGCAACATCGAAGTCAGCGAAGTCGACGGCGCCAAGGGGATAGCCCTTACCGGCTTGCGCGCGGATCAGGATTATACGGTCAAAGCATCCTTGGTCACGATTGATGGCGCCCGATCTGAATTACCGGAAATGCATTGGCGCACGCCACCGTTACCAGGCGATTTACGGGACATGCCGGTGTTCGACGTGAAATCCGCCACGCCTATTCCTATGGAGCCTGGATTTACCTTGCTGTCTTTGCGCCGCCGCCCGGTGACCCGGATGATTTGGCATACGCCGCGCCAGCGTAAATTCTTGCGCGACTACTCACTTCTTGTGGCACTCGACGAAGAAGGCTGCGTGGTCTGGTACTACCGTTCGGACTTCAGAATCTCCGGCATTCAAAAACTATCAAATGGAAATTTGTTTTTTCATACGGCCGACTATCGTTCGATCGAGATGGATATTCGGGGCGAAATTTTAACAACCTGGTTTGCCAGCAGGCGCCCCGCCGGCCGCGTCGAAGGCGGTATCTCGATTGACGCCGATAGCCTTCATCATCAACCCCATGAGACGCCCGACGGCAACTTCTTGTGCATGTCAGCTAATGCCAGAACCTTCGATGACTACCCAACGTCAGATACCGACCCAACGGCACCGCGCGGCACCAAACAAGTCGTCGGAGACAGAATCTTGGAATTTACCAGCGCCGGCGATGTTGTTTGGCAATGGGATGCTTTTGACTATCTGGATCCCTACCGAATTGGCTATGACACCTTCAGCCCGTTTTGGCATGTGCGCGGCTTTCCCAATCACGTCGATTGGTCTCATGGCAATGGCGTTACCCTTGATCAGGTCAATGGCGGTGTAATTGTCTCATTACGCAATCAGGACGCTTTTATAAAAATCGACAAGGATTCCGGCGAAATTGTTTGGATTATTTCGCCTCATGAAGGTTGGGATGATCCACAAAAATTAAAGTTGCTCAATCCAATTGATCCAAATATCCGCTGGACCTGGCATGGTCATAACCCACGCGTAAATGCCGATGGCAGTATCTCCGTCTATGATAATGGAAACTACCAGCGCCGACCTTTTGATCGGCCGCTCAAGCCGGCGGAAAGTTATTCCAGAGGCGTTGAATATATGGTTGACGAAGCCAAGGGGACCGTTGAGCAAGTGTGGACGTCAACAACAGACGACAGCGACGATAAGGTTGTTTCCTGGGCCATGGGTGATTGCCACAGATTGGCCGAAACAGGGAATCATCTGGTCATCGATTCCTTCTGCGCGCCCGAAGGACCCGTCCTCGATGTCCAAGGGAATGTCACAATAGCCGACTTTCAGTGGCAGGAGTGGGATCGTTCAAAATGGCATATGAGTGATTTTTGTTATTGGGGGCGAATCCGCGAATATGACCCGGACAACAAAATCCTGTTTGAAGTTCATGTGCGCGACCCGGACGACATCGTTGGCTGGGAAGTGTTTGGCGGCGCCCGCATCGCATCGCTTTAACCTATCGAGCCCTCCGCCGGGGCCGATCATTCTAGCGACAGTCGTGGTTGCCAGCGAAAATTCAAAACCAAATAATGCGCTTTCAGCCTAAATGGATAACGATATTTTCAATTATGTTCAACTTTTTCTTTTTGGAGTTTTTATAGAAAATTTTATAACACAAAGTAATTTAATAATTTTTTAAATTTCATGGATAATACTGTGTTATTTTAAACCAATATAATTATATTTTTGTTGTACCTTTTTGAAAGATAAATTAAATTATTTGGTGAGCAAAATTGCCGATCGAATATTCACGGTCCAGCTTCCCGTTTACGGAAATATACAGGGATACAATGATATGAAATTCTCAAATTTGTTGGTTTATACGGTTTTATCAGGGGCCGCCCTCATTCTGGCTACTCAACAACCGGCCCAAGCACAAAGGTTCAAAGACAAAACCATTGAAGTCTTTGTTCCGGCAGGCGCGGGCGGCGGGCTTACCCGAACGGCGCGGATATTTATCAAGTTTATGCCGAACCATATTGCCGGCAAGCCCAGCATGATCATCAAGAATATGCCGGGCGGAGGTGGCAACAAGGCGCTCAATTTTCTGACCTCTAAAGCCAAAAAAGACGGCACCCATTTGTCCTGGGGTTCGGTCAATCTTGCCGGCGTGGTCGGCGGCATTCCGGGTATTAGATATAAACCGGAAGATCTCAAAATTATTGGCACCAGTGGCGACGCCTTCACGACCATCGTACGCGCGGATCTTAAACCCGGAATCAATTCGCCAAAAGATATCGTCAAGGCCGGCCTGGTTGTTTCAGGCGGCGTCGGTATCGGCCGGGCGCTGGACGTTTTTACACAAATGTCCTTTGAATTGCTTGGCTTGGAAAACCGCCACATCCCGAGCTATCGCAACCAGCCAAAAATGAAAGCCGCGATCATGGCCGGTGAGATCAAGGCATTGACCACCGGCAATCCTGGTTACTGGGCCTTTTATGCCAATGACATTCTGAAAAAGGGTTCTGCCATTTCGCTATATTATCACAGTCAGTTTAATGTTGCCTCCGGCAAGGCGCGTAAACTCGGTGATCGATATGGTAAAGGCGTAAATCATTTTGTCGATTTTTATCAAGAGGTGACCGGAAAAGCGCCGACCGGTTCCAAATGGGAAACCTACAAATGGTACTCAACCTTCATGACCTGGCCGCTCTGGCTCATAGCACCGCCAGGCGCATCGGACGAAGTTGTTGCCGAATTGCGTAGAGCCCATATTGCCACGGCAAAAGATCCCGCGTTCCTGGCGGCCTGGAAAAAACAGATGCACGATGCTCCAAATTTCCTGACCGGAGCGGATGCAGAAGCCGTAGTGGCGAACTTTCGCAATATTTCGCCGCCAGCTCTGGCGTATCTGAAGAAGATTATGGGCGTAAGGTCTAAATAAAATAGAAAGTAAATCCCAAAATCGATAAGCAACCAGGTCAATCGAGCGCCGGAAGGAAACCAAAAATTTGGTTCCGTTCCGGCGTCGTTCGAGAATAATAAAACAGGCACAGGAACAATCTGTGCCCAGTCACGCCAAACTAAACTGACGCTATCTGCCGATAAAGATTATATGGAAGTTCAGGAAGTGTGGACTTTGCTCGGCCAAGAATCTGAGGTCCGCGTGGCAAGATTGTAGTTGATCGGTGGCTTTGGGGGCTCCATGTTAGACGCATTTATCACTGGGCTATTTCTGGTATTCGAATGGCCGGCGATTGGCTATCTGTTCCTGGGCGTTTTTATAGGTATTTGGTTGGGGGCGGTCCCCGGACTCGGCGGTATTATTGGCCTTGTCATGCTGTTGCCTTTTGCTTTCGGCATGGAGCCGGTGCCGGCATTTGCGCTTCTTTTGGGGATGTTTGCCGTGACCACCACCAGTGACACCATTGCATCCGTGATGTTGGGCATCCCAGGCACGGCGGCGTCGCAGGCAACGATTCTCGATGGTTATCCGCTGGCGCAACAAGGCAAGGCGGCGCGGGCTTTCGGCGCGGCATTTACGGTTTCCGCGTTTGGCGGCGTCTTTGGAGCGATGATTCTGGCCGTTTCCTTGCCATTGATCCTGCCCATAATTTTGTTATTTAATTCTCCAGAGCTGTTTATGTTGGGTGTCCTTGGCTTGGCGATGGTGAGTTCTCTATCCGGGGGCTCAATCATGAAAGGCCTGACGGTTGCGGCGCTAGGCATCTTGATGTCCACCGTAGGGTATGCGGAAACCGTAGCGATACCGCGCTTTAATTTCGGTTCGGATTATCTCCTCGATAATTTGCCGCTGATCCCCGTCGTATTGGGCTTTTTCGCCATTCCGGAAATTATCGAGCTTGCCATCCGCAATGTATCCATATCGCAGATATCGGCCGATGAGGCCGAAGACGGTGGAATTTTTGAAGGCGTCAAGGATGCCTTCCGGCATTGGTGGCTTGCGCTTCGTTGTGCGGTGATCGGCACCTATGTTGGCATGCTTCCGGGGTTGGGCGCGGCGATCGTGGATTGGGTGGCTTACGGGCACGCCGTTCAAAGCGCTAAGGACAAATCCATGTTTGGCCGTGGTGATATCCGCGGTGTCATTGCCCCAGAGGCCGCGAACAATGCAACCCGCGGCGGATCGCTTTTGCCAACCGTCGCATTTGGTATTCCGGGCAGTTTGGGGACTGCCATTCTTCTCGGCGCTCTCATCATTGTCGGCTTAAAACCCGGGCCCGATATGCTGACAACAGATCTCCATATTACCTACAGCATGGTTTGGAGCATTGTTGTCGCCAACATCGTTGCCGCGTTGCTATTGATGGCGTGGAGCAAGCAAGTGGCCAAGGTCGCCTTCCTGCCCGGTCACCTGCTTGTTCCGGGTGTCATTCTTTTTGTCTTTATGGGTGCCTGGTTGGGCGGTGCTTCATTGGGAGACTGGATTAGCTGCCTGACAATGGGCATTGTCGGATTCGCGATGAAGCGGGGAGGTTGGCCGCGCCCGCCACTTGTGCTGGCATTAATTCTTGGCGGCATCATGGAAAACTCTTTCCAGATAAGCATGTTAGCCCACGATGGCGCCGGTTGGATTACACGGCCGATCGTCTTGATAATAATCTCCTTGATAGCCATCACGATGTTCTTTGCCGCCAAAAATTTGAGGCAGCAAAAGAAAAATGACGAGGCCCCGAGCGCCGGAGAAGGCGCCGAGCGGAATCCTATAATTTCTTTTCCGATGGCAATATTTCTGTGTTGTCTATTTTTATGGGCAGGATTTGAGGCCCGGCAATGGCCTGTATCTGTCAGCCTGTTTCCCAATGTGGCAATCATTTCTGGCTTGGCGACAATTTTATTTGTTTTGGTGATGGACGGAAGAGCTTTGCTTGCTCAGATCGAAGTACTGGGTTCAATCGGCAAGGTCATGTCGGTCACATCAGAAAAAGCAGATTTACCTAAGACGGTTTTGTTTTTCGCCCATCTGGGCGCGATGATCTTGATAATGCTGATCATTGGTCAAAAGCTCGCCCTCCCATTGTTTATCGTCACCTATCTCCTTTTATGGGGAAATTACAGTTGGAAAGTTGCCTTGGGCTATGCCGCTATCGGATGGCTTTTGCTAATTGGTTTCTATGATCGAATTATGCACTTGCATTGGTATTCGGCGTGGCTATCGACATGGCTTCCTAACCTGCTGCCAGAATGGCTGCCAGAATGGTTGTTTGTTTGATGGGATCGGATGCGGGCGCTGCACTCGAAATGATGATCTGGAATGGCTTGGCAACACGGTCTAGCCTTTGCATTGCGGCACAATCCTAAGACGTTAATATATGCTACTTGAAGGTCAGCACTAGTAGGAGACGCGCCATGGCGACGGCACGGGAAGATGCCTATCAAACGATACGAAATAGCATTTTGGCCGGCGAATTCGAGCCGGGGCACCAACTGAAAGAACTGGATCTGGTGCGTATCTGCCGGGTTAGCCGGACGCCGGTTAGACAAGCAATCCGAGCCTTGGCCGACGAAGGCCTGGTTTCGATCAAGGCCAATCATCGGACCTATGTATCGGAAGTTGACGAGACCCTATTCGAGCAAAATTTTGATGTTCTTAGCATGCTGGAAAGCTACAGCGCCGGCTTGGCGGCGGAGCGTATATCCAAAACCGAAATCGAATTTCTGAAAGAATTAAATGAGAAAATGGCAGGGCTGAACTCCGATGACGAGAAGGATGTTAGCCGTCGCTATATTGATCTCAATTCAGAATTCCACCGGGTTATTCACTGTGCCTCGGGCAATGATAGGCTACGGGATATTGTTTTGCGTTTGGTAGATTTTCCAAACACCATATTTTTACGCTTTGGCAAAATTAACATCCAACATAACCCGCAGGCTACCGCTCAGCACAACCAGATCATCGCGGCCCTAGAAGATGGTGACCGGGAATGGGCAGCCATGCAGATGAAGATGCACACCGAATCGGTACGGCGTTCTTTCAAAGTTTTGTGGCTGGCCAGCAAAGACGCATAGCGCGAGCGCTTAATGGCTCCAAAAAAATGGCGGACCCCAGAGGGCCCGCATTCAGTTTGATTTCGGGAGGCAATCAATTTTTACATAACGTTCTTGGGGATGTTCAGGCCTTTTTCCTTGTAGTAGCGCAAGGCGCCCGGGTGCAGCTTCATGTTCATGGACTTGAAGGCATTATCGAAGTTAAGAGCGTCCTTGGCCCAGGGGGCGATGGCGTGCATTTCGTCGATATGATCCCAAAAGGTCTTGGTCATTTTATAGATCACGTCCTCGGGAATGCCTTTGCGGGTAACCAGGCCGACCCACGCCGCGATGGTCTGCACGGGCTTGGCGTTGACCTGGTTCTTGCCATAGGCGTCCGGGGCGAACTGGCCGCGTGTCCGTCCGGGAATTTTCATAACTTTCTTCATCGGTGCCGATGACCAATCGGCATCGGACGCGCCCAGAAATCGGATTTTATTGGTGAGCGCGACCTGTGCGAAATTCGACGAGGGCGGATTGCCGGTGGAGACCAAGATGTCGATCTGGCGATCCTGGAACGCCTGCGCGGCGGCCGAAAAACCAAGCTTGATGATTTCGTAGTCCTTGCCAGGCTTGAGCCCGGTAATCGCTTCGATGAAGCTGCCGGCGACGATGCGCTGAACCGCGGCGGGCGGGCCGAGGAAGACGCGTTTGCCCTTGAGATGCTTGAACTCGGTAATGCCTGAATTCCCGTAGACGCCGAAATGGTAAAAGCCAATCCGGTAATTGAAGACGGCGCGAAGGTTCTGTGATAGCGCTTTCGCGTTCTTGACCTTCTTGAACATCGCCAGGCCATTCGAAAATATATGGTGCAAGGACGGAGCCCCCATCAGGAAATCAGTCTTGCCGTTGGCGGCATCGAGTGCATGGCGCGGCGCGGCGCCGGTGGCGTTAACTTGAATCTCGATATCAGGATTGTACTTCTGAATAATTTTGGCGAAGGTTGTATTTATGGTAAACGGCGTCGGAATACTAATGGTCGACATTTTGTAGAATTCCTTGGCCCCGGCGCCGCCGGCCAAGCTGATGGTTAGCACCGCACCGGCAGTGATAGCCAAAGTCTTTAGTATATTCGCAGACATGATAGTTCCTCCTTTTTGGGTCATCTAATATTGGTCAAATCGAACTTACTCGAGCGGTTCAACCGTCCGCTCCCTCAACGATTACCGCCGCGCCAACGCTTTTTGCCCGCCGGGAATCAATAAACAAAAGCAGCAACGCCGCCAGCGCGCCGCCAATCTGAATTTCGGTGACATTGAACAGTACCGCCAACCCCAGCACCACCCGGGCCACACGCGACCACAGGGGCAGCAGCGATCGGTCAACGCCGCCCAAGGCTGTCGTCATGATCCAGATGGCCAGGGTCAAGCGGGCAACCACCCAGAGGAAGGGAACGGTCTCAAACCCCACCACCAGCGTTAACGACGGGTTGTAGATGAACACGAACGGAATGATAAATCCGACGAAAGACAGCTTAATCGCCTGCACGGCGGTGACCATCGGGTTGGAACCGGCGATCGGAGCCGCCGCGTAGGCGGCGATCGCCACTGGCGGGGTGATCGCTGACAACACGCCGTAATAGAGCACGAACAGATGCACCAGCATCTTCGGCACGCCCAGATTCTCGATCGCCTGGCCCATGATCAGCACGATGATCAGATAGGCGGGGATGGTCGGCAATCCCATGCCAAGGATCATGCTGGCAATGGCGACCAGGAAAAGGGCGAAAAACAAATCGTCGCCGGAAAAGGCCAGGATCATGTTGGAAAACCGGATGCCGAGCCCGGTCAGGTTCATCACCCCGACAATGATACCGATGGCGGCCACGGCAACCATGATGCGCCCGCATTGCTCACCGCCCTTGGCTAGGGCCTCGAGATAGATCTGTGGGCGTTTTCGAACCACCGGGTTCATCAACCCCAATACGGCGCCGACGATGGTTGCCCATAATCCCGCCGCCGCCGGCGAGCGGCCGGTAGCCAGCACGCCAATGATCACGAAGACCGGAATGACGAACATCAGCGACATCTTCCAATCCTCGCGGGATACCTTTTGCCGCTGGGCCTTTGGGATCGCTTCAATTCCCTTACGCGATGCTTCCACCCACACGGCAACGAACAGGCTGCCGTAGTAAAACAATGCCGGCATCAAGGCGGCGCCGATGATCACCACATAGGATATGCCGGTCACGTCCGCCATGACGAAGGCAACGGCGCCCATCACCGGCGGCATGAACTGGCCGCCTGACGAAGCTGCCGCCTCGACGCCGCCGGCGAAGGAGTTCTTGAAACCGCGCTCTTTGATCATCGGGATCGTGAACACACCGGTGCCCACCACATTGGCCGACACGCTGCCCGATATGGTGCCGAAGAAACAGCTTGCGGCAATCGCCGCATGCGCTGGGCCGCCGCGCAAACCACCGGTGAGACTGACCGCGATGCGCAACAGAACGGCCCCGGCCCCGGTGGCCTCCAAAACGGCGCCGAAGATGATGAAGATGAAGATCAGCGTGATGACGATAATGACGATAAAACCAAAAACGCCATCGAAAGAATACCAAACGGTGCGCATCACCTGTTCGACATCATAGCCGCCATGGGCGAATATCCACGGCAAATCCTCGCCGAACACTGCATAGGCAATGCAGAACAGGCAAAGCAGGGCGAGCGGCCAGCCGAAAGCCCGCCGGGTCAGCTCCAGAACCGCGAGCAAGCCACCAGCGCCGATCAATATGTCATCGGGTAAAAAATCATAAAGTCCGCTTTCCAGCTCGTCATACACCGTCGCGAACCAGAACAGTGACAGTCCCATTAAAACGGCAAGCACACAATCGATCGCCCACTGCCCGGCCCGCATCATACCATTCACGGGCCGATAGATGCTGACCAGAGGCACGGCGAAGATGGTCAGGATAATCGAAGCGCCGACGGTGATGGAGCGCTGATAGATCTCGTCGATGACACCGAACATGTCCGTATAGATAGCGACCAGCGCAATGGCCAAACCGATCGTTTTAACGATGTAATCAGGGATAGCAGATCTCTGCACGATCTTCTCCCGTCACACCGACAGGACCGGCTGGCACGGCCCCTTGAACATACCCTGATCCCTGTAGTCTCCGGCTGCTCCCATCATTTTACACTGAGAGGTGGGTTCCTGCCCGAGCCCACGGATCGTTCCGAACCTAAGTCGGATGCGCAGAAATCCATGCGCTAATGCCATAGCATCGGTCCCGAATTATCGGAAATTGGTGCTAAATTCAGGTGCGCCATGAAACCATCCCTGCTCCCAAATGGCTTTCGATCGGTGATCTTCCCCATCATCTCACTGGCGAAACAATTGGGATCCCTATTTATAGGGTGTATATATGATCAAGGATTATTGTTGTACAATTTTAAGAGAACAGCATACGTTATTCGGGAAGAGAATTTCAATATTTTTGTAAAAATATCATAACTATATGAAATAATTAAAATTATTTATTAATATAAATCCCAAATTCTTCCTCAGCGATAAAATCAAGTTATTATTGTTGTATGTTAATGTATGACGATTTTCCTGATCGATCCAATTCCAGATAATACGGACTACAATTTGAAGTCGGGACGAAATCGCACAACCCGATCAATACGGGTTGTTAATTTTAGAATCAGGGTATCTGGATGGATCGCGTGTCGATGGCAATAGACCGGCGCTACGAACGGCTGGCTATTTGGTCTTTTTGCGAACCTTCTTGTATCGAGGCGATTCCGGGGCATCCCAATCATCATCCAGAAACTCCTGCAATGAGGGGTCGCGAGCCGCGAGGATGCGCCGCAGATACAAAAGGAACTGTTCCTGCTCCTTGGCTTTGAGGGGTGAAAGCAGGCTATCTCTGCCAATCTGGGCCGCGGGCCGCGTCGCTTCGAAAGTGCACCGTCCGGCCGGCGTGATTGCAAGCCTCTTTGCCAGTGTCGTGTTTGATTCCTGGCGGCTGAACGTCGAGACAGAGCCTGAGGAAATGGGCGCGGAGATGGCGGTGGTCTTCCAGGACGTCGTTAACCTGATTATGATTGTCGTTCCAATCGCCACCGTTGTCACCGCATTGATCAACGGATTGTCGCCATCGGGGTCGGGCCTCGTGGCGTTGTTCGTTCTCATTCCCTTGAGCTTCATTAACCCGGCGATCAGGCGAAACCCACTTATTGTCATCAGCGCACTCGCCCATGGCGGCCAGCAGTTCGCGCGCATAATGGTGGCCATCGCGGGCGTTGGTATCATCGTCGCCGTCCTCGGCTCCACCGGGCTTTCCAATGATTTTGGGCAGCTTGTGAGGCAAGGGTCGGGCGACAATCTATTCCTTACCTTGGCAGTCGCCGGTTGGCGGCGTTGGTTCTCGGTATGGGGATGCCGACGCTGCTGGCCTAACTCACAATTATCTTGATTCTCGGCCCGTCGATACACATCCTTGGGATCGCGGTCCTAACAGCGCATCTCTTTGTTTTTATTACGGTGTTGCCTCGTCAATCACACCACCGGTAGCCGTGGCGGCCTACGCAGCCGCTTCGATCGCAGGTGCGCCACCTATGAAAACGGCAATGTATGCGCTCAGGATCGGCATGGTGAAGTTCGCCATTCCCTTCGTATTCGCCTATTACCCGGTTCCGCTCATTGTCGAAGAAAGTGGTGCCGCGTTCGAATGGGACGCCTTCCTCTTCATCCAATTCCGCCTTTTTCTCCTGATCTATCTGATTTCCAGTGCCGTCATCGCTTTCGATATGCGGCGTTTGCCGATCTGGGAAATCGCATTGCGCCCGGTTCTGGCTGTGTTGGTCATCTTCGTCGCGCCGCAGGTACATTGGCCGGCGACCGTGGCGGCGCTTGCCTTTATTGTTTGGCACAACGCTCGTTTCGGTAGGAAATCCAAAACCGGCGGCGCAATGCCCGCCTGAGAGGCAGGGGCATCGGGAAATTGAAATCGGTTGCCTTGTCGGCCCGCTGGGGTGGTGCTTGGTGATCCGCCCTGGTATCGGGCGCTCCGGCATCGAATCCACCACCCATTTATTACGGAGATGCATGCCCCGATACCTTGCTCATCAATGCATCGGCATCT
>Ga0209360_1002173_pt1 | contig 12022 bp, 10 predicted proteins | sample SaaInlV_130m_DNA_3_FD_184651 | JGI IMG/M metagenome (GOLD analysis project Ga0209360, IMG submission 184651) | Marine microbial communities from expanding oxygen minimum zones in the Saanich Inlet - SI037_S3LV_130m_DNA (SPAdes) (version 2) | ecosystem: Environmental > Aquatic > Marine >... | reverse complement strand
AGGGGAAACAAAAAAGCCCCCGTTAGGAGGCTATTTGACCCAGAGGCGTTTCATTTCAGACTCTTGCTTAAATCCTTTGGATGAGGGTTATTTCAATGGTTCTTCAACTAAATATTTGTATCCTATAGGATTCATAATCTTATTCATCCTCTCTATCAACAATTCTTTTGATTCAATCAGTATCCATTTATTAATAGTGCCCACGGGATAGCCTCCAAAAGTAGGTTTAATAGTAATGGTAATTACTCCAATTTCAAGTTCTTTGAATCCTAATGTTACATATGTGGGGAAAACACCAGTTAAAGTCAAATTTCCCAAGGTTAGTTCACTATCAGAAGTCGCAAGAAGTGGCTCTAATGATGTTATGTCAAGAGCTATCGCAGATTCTTCAAGAGCAGACGCAACTTTGCCACTACTATTTTGGTTTTGTTTATCAATCTTGTATTGAATAGTTAAATCAAAATCAATTTTATTTACAAATTTTGGTGGCACAGGTATCTTTTCACCTGTTATGGGATGATTAATAACGCTTGCACACCCAATCCAAAATACTAACGATAGTATTAGTAATATTTTCTTCATTTCATTCTTCTTTATTTGAGCCAGAGGCGTTTCATTTAAATATTTATCTTACCATAATAAAGACAGTTCTACTTTTTGAAGCACCTACCGCCCCAAATACTGCACTACCACCTTTTTCAGTTGAGTCATAAAATATATTATTAATCTCCCAACCTTCTTCATATAGCTTTTTTAACGATGTTGCATATGGTAAACTTTTTGGAGTTTTACCCAATTTATTCATTTTTTCATTTGCGGGAATCATAATAGCATTTTCATCAAAATTTCCAGTTTGACTATTATGCATTACAAATGCCTTAACTTCTTTATTATCTTGAGCAAAAAGAACTCCGATGAACATTAATGCGATTAGCAATGTTTTCATTTTATTCTCCTTTATTTAATCCAAAGCCGTTTCATACAGGAAATTACACAGAAATTACCCAACAATGTGGGTGTCTCTTTTATAAACAAAAAAGCCCTCTTTATAGATCACACGGTATATATATACCCCCTATCGTTATATGCGGGAAGTGAGGTCAATGAGGGGTTGTGTCCCGTAAAAGGGTGAATAGAAAGTCCTATGTATTATTGAATTAAAGTCCCATTTAAAATTGACAGTATTCATTCATTCCCTATTAATGACATGATTTGGCACTGGATTAGTCTATTTTAACCCTTTTGATGCTTTCTACTGTTAAAAAATAAATATAGTTGTTTTGTGCATTATTGTGCCCTGCTTCTTCTCCACAATTCATTACTTCTTCTGTCCATTTTCGCACCAAAAAGTCGGTTCACCTATTTCTTTATTTGAGCCAGAGGTGTTTCATACTACCAATTACAGATAATTACCCAATAATGTGTGTGTCTCTTTCATAAACAAAAAACCTGCGTGTGTAAAGAACTAACGCATATAGGCGGATACGGGTGGATATATGCGGGAAGTGGGGGTACCCCATGGGGGTGTCCCGTACAGTGTCCCGTAAAATGGTGTCCCGTTTTGACGGTCGAATGGCATTGATTGAATCTATATGATAAAACAAAAGCCCCTCAATAAAGAAGGGCTTCATGTCAGTCAGAAGTGGTTTCTGACGAGTCGGGGTGAAAGGATTCGAACCTTCGACCTCCTGCTCCCAAAGCAGGCGCGCTAACCGGGCTACGCTACACCCCGAATTTCTTTTATCTTGATACTTTAAAACTTTTCTTGGGTGAGTGATGGGACTTGAACCCACGGCCTCCTGGGCCACAACCAGGTGCTCTAACCAGCTGAGCTACACCCACCATTCATATTCAATTAAACATGTTCAATTGAAGCCGGGGAAATTAGGTGAATTGTTATGACTTACAAAAAAGAATTTACAGGAACTTTTACTAATCATTTTCTATTCAACATGATAGTTTTAGGACGGAATTATTGTAATTTTTCATATGCGCCTTCTCACTAGATACATCCTCAAGCAGCTATTTCTGCCATTTTTCTTTTCATTATTAATTATTGTATTTATTTTATTTACCCAATTTCTTCTCAGAGCTATTGATCGATTTTTAGGTAAAGGGCTCGATTTGGGCACCATTTTTGAATATCTATTTCTAAATCTGGGGTGGATCACCGCATTGGCTGTTCCCATGGCTGTACTCATCGCCGCCCTCATGGCCTTTGGGCAATTTTCTGAAGATAATGAGATTACGGCTATGCGCGCCTCAGGGATTAGTTTTCTTACTATCGTTCGTCCAGCTATTATTTTAGGTTTTGGTATCGCCGGTGTCTTAATCCTTTTCAACGCATTCATTATGCCCGAAATGAACTTTAAAGCACGAATGCTTTCTGGAGATATTTATCGTAAACGTCCCGACCTCAATATTGAACCGGGGTATTTCATGGATGATTTGCCCGATTACAGTATGATTATCCGAGATAAAGAAGATAAAATCTTAAAAGATGTGCGCATTTTTAGCAAGGGCATTGGCGAAACTCAAACCAGCATCCATTCTAAAACAGGGAACCTCACCACTATTGACGATGCCATCCTTCTCACCTTATTTGATGGTGAAATTCATGAGTTAGATCTAAAAGATTATGGTAACTATCGGCGCATCGAATTCGGTAAACATATTATTACCATCCCTGCCGACGATTTATTTTTGAACCGCCGAGACACCACCAGTCGATCTGATCGGGAAATGACAATTCAAATGATCCTAAATAAAAAGGCGGACATAAACAATCGTGTAGAAATCGTTCGAAGTCGGGTGGGTCGGGCATTTCTTAGAACGAAAATGGACAGCATCATACCCCCCAACTTTGAGACAGCCACACTGGCATTGATGACGTTTCAAAATAATTATACCTCAGATACGACCCATACCAAGGATGAAATTTACCGATTAGAGAAAGATATTGGTATTGCCAAACGACAGCTACGAAATGAATACAACCTGCTTCGAAGCTATAAAAAATCTTTCAATAAATATTCGGTGGAATTACATAAAAAATTCTCACTCCCTGTGGCGTGTATCCTTTTTATAATGACGGGTACGTCTTTGGGGGTTCTTTTTAAAAAAGGCGGATTTACCATTGCCACCAGCCTATCCTTCGGCTTTTTTCTCGTCTATTATATCTTTATGATTGGTGGAGAAGATTTAGCAGATCGGACCATTGTTTCACCCCTGGTTGGTATCTGGACACCCAATGCATTGCTGTTTATTATCGCCGCATACCTATTGATACATACCGTGAGAGAGCAACCGCCATTACGCATCAGTTTTAATATTTTTAACCGATTTAAAAAGAACAAAGATGAACTCGAATCAACTGGTACAGCTTAAAAAAGCTGGGGAAATAATTCCAAAATCTGAATTAGAATCATTTATTACCGCCTATGTAAATGAATCAATTGGGGATGATGAAATGACCCCTTTCTTAAAAGCTGTTCACGCCAATGGCATGACGGATGAGGAAACCATTATACTCACAGATATTATGCTAAACTCCGGTGATCGAATTCATTTTTCCGGCATGGATCCCTACGTGGCGGATAAACATTCTACCGGCGGCGTAGGTGATAAAGTTTCCATGGTATTGGGTCCCATCATGGCCGCAGCTGGTTTGGCCATCCCCATGCTAACCGGCAGAAGTTTGGGCCATACAGGTGGCACAACCGACAAGTTTGAAACCATCCCCGGATATCAAACCAGCCTCACCCTAGAACAGTTCAAAGCCAATGTGGAAACTGTAGGCATTTGCATTATGGGACAAACCGAAACGATTTGCCCTGCTGATCGTAAAATATATGCCCTTCGAGATGTGACGGAGACCATCGATTCTATCCCACTCATTTCCGGTTCCATCATGAGTAAAAAAATTGCAGAAGGCATTCAAGGATTGGTCTTGGATATTAAAACGGGCAATGGTGCTTTCATGAAAACTGTGGATGAAGCACTATCTCTGGGGCGAATGCTTCAAATGGTGGGTGAAGCCTTTGGCGTCAAAACAGATGTGGTATATTCCAGTATGAATCAACCCTTGGGACGCACCGCCGGGTTATGGTGCGAAATGGCTGAATCCATCGATGCATTACAGGGTGATGGTGAAAAAGACCTGATGAAAGTTGTTTTTGAACTGGGGAGTAAACTGCTGGTTCAGGCCGGCATCACCCGGAGTGAAACATCTGCAATATCCATTCAAGAAAATCTAGTGCAGAGCGGAAAAGCTTACGAAAAATTTGAAGAAATGGTCGTTGCCCAAGGTGGTGATTTATCCAATGCAAGTCAACTGCATCAACCCAGATTTGAAAAAACTGTTTATGCTGAATCATCCGGGTATATCGAATTTATGGACACATTAAATATCGGCTGGGCCGGTGTAGCTTTGGGATGCGGGCGACGCCAAAAAGATGATAGACTTGATCCCACAGCCGGAATTGAATTTAAAGCCAAAATCGGAGATAAAGTGGCAAAGGGTGATCCCTTATTTTGGTGCTTCAATTCTAATGAAAATCAATTGAATTCTGCTATAAATTCCTTGCAGGATTCTGCCCGAATTGGGCCGGAGAAAACGATCCACAAGTTATTTTTTAACAATTAGGAGGTACCCATGGATAATGCCTTTAAAAAGCTGTCTTCAGCTAATTCGTCAGTTATATTGGAAGGATTAAATGAAATTGAAAATGAAATATCCAATGGTGTGCCGGAAGAAAAACTCCCCATCATGCTCGATGCGGTAACCTCTCTATTTTATATTGATGCATTTGACCGACCCGATTTGGCTGCTGTTCTCAAAAAAGCCATGGAAACTGTGGCCAAAATGGGTGCGGTGGCGGTTCCCCTCGTATTGGAAAAAGTCATTGATGCAGATATTAAAGCAGAATTGAATTTTGGTCGCGCTTGTGGTCTCATGGATGAAAATGCGATTCAACCACTCATGGATGTTCTCTCATCGAAAGACAGTTCGGATAAAATTGCTTTTGCCCTCTATGCGTTAGGAAAAATTCAATCTCCCAAAATTGTGGCAGTACTTCCATTAATTCTGGAAAAAGTAAATAGCCCCCAAAAGGAATGTGAAGATACAGCTGTCCGAGCATTGGGAAAAATCTGTGAAAATATGAATCCCGACGATGTAAATACAGATTTTCGCGAATCTATGTTTAATGCATTGATAAGTAAACTATCCCACGGAAACGATGTGATTCGATCAAAAGCAATCCGAAACTTAGGAAAACTGATTCGCTTTGGTTTTGCGAACGATATTCAAACAAAAGAAATAATGACAAAAGTGAAACAGGCCATGGGCCTAGATGAAAATCGGCAACTTGATCCCGCATTCCTCGTTCGCCGGGAAGCTCAGGAGATTTTAGACCTAGCTTAATTTCGACGGTGGACTTTACACAATTGGGATGGTTCCGTTCCCTTTATAAATATTTCCGATTCTAGGGGACATAAATTCGTGGGTTTATCTTTTGTCAAGGAACATATTTCAACATGAATGACCCCATCAGGTCGTTCGAATTTTTCCCGTTTTAATCCAAGGGTATCATGCGCAGCTGTCATGAATCGTGCCCACGCAGGTAGGGCGGCACGAGAGCCATCCTGGCCCTCACCTAAACTGACTCTGGGATCATCCACGCCGACCCAGACGCCTGCAGCCAATTGTTTTGAAAATCCCACAAACCATGCATCGGTCCAGTTTTGGGTTGTGCCCGTTTTCCCACCCGCAGGATGGTAAAAATTATGGCGCCAACGGGCACTACCGCCTGTCCCTGCATCCATGACAGTCTGAAGCAGAGATGTCATCAAATACGCCGATTCTTCCCTTAGCACTTCTTCTCGTATGGGGAAATATTCTTTAATCAGATTTCCATAACGATCCTCAATTTTACTAATCCCAAATGGTTGGTTTAATACACCCTTATTTGCAAATGCAGAATAGGCATTCACCACATCCAGTAAATAAACTTCTGAGGTCCCCAAGGCGATGGCATCCACCGCACGAATGTTTGTACGGAGACCCATACGTTCTGCAGTCGCTTTTACTTCTGTCGCCGGCACCAACTCTTTCACCACACGAACCGCTACTAAATTTACTGACTTCCTGATGCCCTCTCGAAGGGTGGTTAACCCACTGGTCGTTCCATCATAATTTCGAGGCATCCACTTTTCCCATTCTCCTTCCGAATTCAATACACGTAAGACCAATGGTTGATTCAAAAGCTGTTTTGTCACCGGATATCCATTATCAATGGCAGTTGTATATACAAATGGTTTAAAAACAGAGCCGGGCTGACGCTTAGCCTGCACGGCGCGATTGTATTGATCATGATAATCAGGCCGGCCACCAACCATGGCCAAAATGGCACCCGTTGTGGGATCCAACACAACAAATGCACCCTGGACCAATAATTTATTTCGAAGGTCTTCATATAAAATAGAATCACCTCTCATCATCATTTTCACCGTATCCTCAGGATAAATACCTAAATAAGCCAACTGAGAAAACTCTTCATCATCGTTAAACAATCGTTTATTTAATTTATCCTGGTTACTTTTGATGGATTTCATTAACGATGCTTCAGCAATATCCTGAAGGCGCGTATCCAACGTCGTGTAAATCTTGAGCCCGTCGCGATAAATATTCACCCCAAGGTGATCGTCTTCCTTTTCCATTAACCGGCGAATATATTCGGTAAAATAGGGTGCGGTACCCTTCGCTTGGAATTCTATCACCTTTTCCACTTCAATCGCACGGGCTTCAGAATAAATATCTTTTGTAATAAAACGTTGATCACGCATGACTCTCAGCACTACGTTCCGTTTATAATGGGCACGCTCAGTGTGCCGGACGGGTGAATATCTCGCCGGGGCCGGAAGGATGCCCACTAACATGGCAGATTCGCCTAGGGTTAATGCAGAAGCGCTTTTACCAAAATACCTTTTGGCTGCGGCCTGTACACCATACGTACCGTGACCAAAATGAACATTATTTAAATACATCTCCATAATTTCGTTTTTGGTATAGGTACGTTCAATTTGAATGGCGGTAATGATTTCTTTAATTTTTCGCACGATTGTTTTCTTGAAACCAATCGTATCATATAGGGTTCGAGCCACCTGTTGGGTCAGAGAACTAAAACCCTGTTCATAACTGAAACTAATGAGATTAATAACCACCGCCCGAAATACATCCCGCATTGAAATACCCCAATGATCATAAAACCGACGATCTTCTGATGCAATTAGCGCATTTTTCATATTATTTGGGATTTTATCGATACTGATAAAAATGCGTTTTTCCAGGTATAATTCGTCCAGAATTTCTCCATCGGCGGAATAAATGCGCGTCACCAGATCTGGATCATAGTTTTCTAATTGATCTAATGAAGGCAGGTCTTGGGCTAAATAAAAAATATAGACAAAAATGACCAACATACCCGTTACAGCAAGTATGGTTGCATTTTTTATATACTTCATCCAGTTTGAAATGGAAAGTTTGAATGCCATAATGAAATTTAAGTCAATGCCCGAAATAGAATCGGTATGAACTTGATAAAGTTAACTCAAAGAACCGGTTTCGGTTCCAAAGCAATCAGGATTTAAGTTTTCCCGGTTTAATCATTTTTTCTGGTTGAACCAACCGATCAAAATCTTCTCCACTCAAATAACCCAACGCAATAATAGCCTCACGCAAAGATGACTTATCCTTGTACGCTTTTTTGGCCACTTCTGCTGCTTTGTCATATCCAATATGAGGATTCAAAGCAGTGACTAACATGAGTGAATTGTATAAGTTAGAATGAATTCTTTCTTCATTGGCTTCAATCCCATCCACTGTGTGGACTCGGAATGAATCACATGCATCCGACAAGAGTCGAATGGATTGAATAATGTTATACGCAATCACAGGTCTGTACACATTCAATTCGAAATTTCCACTGGCACCAGCAATAGAAATGGTCATATCATTCCCCATTACCTGGGTACACACCATGGTCATGGCTTCACATTGCGTTGGGTTCACTTTCCCCGGCATAATGGATGAACCTGGCTCGTTGGCAGGTATCAAAATTTCACCAATTCCGGAGCGGGGTCCACTGGCCAGCCATCTCACATCATTGGCAATTTTAAACAAAGACCCGGCAACTGTTTTTAACGCACCTGATAATTCAACAATACTGTCTTGCCCACCCAATGCTTCAAATTTATTTTCCGCTGTTTTAAAGGGCAGCTCCGTTATAGATGAAATTTCTTCCGCAACCATGGACCCGAATTCTTCAAAAGAATTTATTCCTGTTCCCACTGCTGTACCACCCATGGCGAGTTCATAACAATGATCCATCGCCCTTTCCACTCTGGTGATGCCATGGCTCAGCGCTGAAGCATACCCAGAAAACTCCTGTCCCAAACTCAAGGGAGTTGCATCCTGAAGGTGTGTGCGACCCAATTTGATAATCGAATCGAATTCGTTCGCTTTCTGAGAAAGACTATCTCTTAATTTTGTGAGTTCAGGTAATAATTGATTGACCGATGCTTCAACAGCTGCAATGTTAATTGCTGTTGGAAACGTATCATTTGTAGACTGTCCCATATTTACATGATCATTGGGATGGACAGGATTCTTACTTCCCAATGCTCCACCCAACATTTCAATCGCACGATTGGCAATCACTTCATTAAAATTCATATTGGATTGGGTTCCGGATCCGGTTTGCCAAACCACCAGTGGAAAGTGGTCATCCAACTTTCCGTCAATCACTTCATCGGAAGCACTTCGAATAGCCGTGGCAAGATTTGAATCTAATTTACCTGCTTTTTCGTTGACCGTTGCCGCTGCTTTCTTCAGAATACCATAGGCTCGAATCAATTCACGTTGAAATCGTTCTCCGCCAATTTTAAAATTATTCAAAGATCTTTGGGTTTGGGCACCATAGTATTTATCAGCCGGTACTTCCAAAACACCCATACTATCATTTTCTTTGCGGTATCCCATAATATTTATTCCTTATTCGACGATCCAGGTATCTCCTGAATTCAGGATATCCTGAACAGATTTTTTATCTGATTTTTTTATAGCCTCATTAATCTGTGCCATCATTAAATCTTCATACGTTACAGATTCTATCGCATATAGCACGCCAATGGGATCTGGAAAGTCTGATTGATAAGTCAAGTTTGATAATAGTGATGCAATTACATAATCAGATTCATCATGTACCAACACATCATCCAATCCCCATTTATCTCCAATTTCCACGATAATCGGTTTGTTTCCATCCAATCGAATGCCTTTATTCTTTTCAGACCCAAACACCATTGGCTTCCCATCTTCTAACCATAGAACACTGTCTGCTTTTGTTCCTTTATCTGTGAGAGACGTGTATGCACCATTATTAAAAATATTGCAATTTTGATATGTTTCGAGAAATGATGTGCCTTTATGCCCATAAGAACGTGTAATCATTTCTTGCATATGTTTGGTTTCTCTATCAATTGTTCTCGCTACAAATGTAGCGCCAGCACCCAGAACCAAAGTTAGGGGGTTAAATGGACAGTCCAGAGATCCCATTGGGCTTGATTTGGTTATCTTCCCTCTTTCGGATGTGGGAGAATACTGTCCTTTGGTTAATCCATAAATTCGGTTATTAAACAACATAACATTGATGTCCAAATTTCTTCTCATTAAATGGATGGTGTGATTTCCGCCAATCGAAAGTCCATCACCATCACCAGTAACCACCCATACCGATAGATTTGGGTTGGCTAATTTTACACCAGAAGCAATGGCTGTGGCCCGTCCATGGATCGTATGAAACCCATAGGTGTTCATGTAATATGGGAACCGACTGGAGCAACCAATCCCAGAAATAAAAACAAAATTTTCTTTCTTAATGCCCAATTCCGGGAACACTTTTTGCGTTTGAGCCAGGATAGCATAATCACCACAACCTGGACACCAACGTACCGATTGATCTGAAGAAAAATCCGCCCGACTATATGTTTGTACTGCTGAATCTGCCATGGACTTAACCTATTAATTCCTTTACTGTTTTTTCTATGTCTGAAGAACTGATTGGTTTCCCTCGAACTTGATTTAAGCCTTTTGCGTCAACCAGATATTCTGCACGAATAATTTGAATAAGTTGACCAAAATTTATTTCTGGTATTAATACATGTTTAAATCCCATTAAAATTTCACCTAAATCCTTTGGCAATGGGTTGACCCATCGTAAATGCACATGGCTGACTTTCTGCCTGTCTTTCTGTAGTGATTCTGCCGCAGCCCGACAGGAGCCCATGATGCCCCCCCAACTGAGAATTAACACGTCTCCACTCTTATCTCCATAAATTTCAGTAGGATCAAATTCTTGTGTAATTGATTCAACTTTTTTCGCCCGGGTTTCAACCATATAGTGATGATTTTCTGGATCATAACTTACATTACCAGTCACATCTTCTTTTTCGAGACCGCCAATTCGATGTTCCAATGCTTCCGTCCCAGGAATTGCCCAAGGCCGTGCTAATGTATCTTTATCCCTTAAATAAGCCATAAACTGACCATCCAAAAGATCAGATTTGTCTGCAAACTTTACATCAAATGGAATTAAATCATCCAACTCGGGTACCTGCCATGGTTCAGAGCCATTTGCCAAATATCCATCGGTTAAAACGATAACTGGCGTCATATATTTTACGGCAATTCGACATGCTTCATAGGCTGCGAAAAAACAATCTCCCGGTGTTCCGGGTGCAATAATTGGGATAGGTGCTTCTCCATTCCGACCATACATAGCCTGAAATAAATCCGATTGTTCAGTTTTAGTGGGTAAACCTGTACTTGGGCCACCGCGCTGGACGTTCACAATAACCATGGGTAATTCCGCAATAACAGCCAATCCCATTGCTTCACTTTTTAAAGCAATTCCAGGGCCCGAGGTGGCTGTAATACCAAGATCCCCTGCGAAGGCTGCACCAATAACGGATCCCATTCCAGCGATTTCATCTTCAGCCTGGAATGTTTTAATACCTAAATGTTTCCATGCAGACAATGTATGTAATATATCACTGGCTGGCGTAATCGGATAACCACCGTAGAATAAATTAAGCTTGGATTTTTCCGCAGCTGCAGCCAACCCCAATGAGATGGCATAGTTTCCCACGACATTTCGATATGTACCTGCAGGCAAACTGGCTTTATCAATTGTATACCGAGTCATAAATATTTCGGTGGTTTCACCATAATTATATCCTGCATCCAACGCACGAATATTGGATTCTACCAATTCAGGCCGTTTACCAAATTTGATGCCTAACCAATCTTTCGTCGGTTTCATCGGACGGTCATAAATCCAAAATAACAATCCCAACGCAAAAAAGTTTTTAGAGCGATCCACCGTTTTTGCTGGTAACCCCATATCTTTACATGCCAGGGAAACCATTTTCCCCATTTCTACAGAATAAACAGTATAGTAATCTTCCAAAGAATTATCCTCAAGAGGATTGGAATCATATCCGGCCAATTTCAAATTTTTTGATGAAAATGCGTTGGCATTACAGATAATCGTGCCACCGGGTGCCAATTCTTTTTGATGCACTTTTAATGCTGCAGGGTTCATTGCTACCAGCACATCGGGTTTATCTCCCGGTGTATGAATATCTTTAGAACTAAATTTTATTTGAAAAGCACTGACTCCTGCAACCGAACCGGCAGGCGCACGTATTTCTGCAGGATAATCTGGTAGGGTACTTAGGTCGTTCCCAACGATAGCTGTCGCTTCTGTAAAACGAGTACCTGTGAGCTGCATTCCATCTCCTGAATCTCCGGCAAATCGAATAACAACTTCATCCACCTGTAGCGTGGTTTTACTCATGAATTTTCCTTGATATTTTTAACTATAATATTATTTCGGTAGGATTGAATATATTTCCCGCGAATTGGGTTTTTCTGATTTAAAATCATTGAATAACATATTAT
>Ga0209360_1002167_pt1 | contig 12047 bp, 14 predicted proteins | sample SaaInlV_130m_DNA_3_FD_184651 | JGI IMG/M metagenome (GOLD analysis project Ga0209360, IMG submission 184651) | Marine microbial communities from expanding oxygen minimum zones in the Saanich Inlet - SI037_S3LV_130m_DNA (SPAdes) (version 2) | ecosystem: Environmental > Aquatic > Marine >... | reverse complement strand
GGATATTGAAAGTGATAAAGAAAATGGCATTCATTCATTCCCTTCAAAATTCGGTGAAACTGCTACAACTAGAACCTCTATTCAGATGACCTTACTATGGTTTGCTTGCTTTGCAATAGCTAATCCAATGGAAGAAGGTTGGTTCTTAATGGCTGCTGGTTTAATGTCCGTACTCAATATTATTGTGATTTTGAGACATACTAAATTGGCCGACTTCCAAACTACACTTTTCAGAATATCGATGCTCACTGGATGGATTCTTCTCATAGCGGTTTTGCTAATGGATCCAACACCAGGGCCGATGATGTTGGATTAATCAGCATCAAGGACTTCGCCGTCGAATTTCTTCTGAAAAGAAATGCATCACAGTACTTTCAACACGCTGCAATTGTGCAGATAGTGTTGATTTTGAAACACCTAGTAATTCGGCCAGTGTTGTAAGGGTAATTTTTCTCTGAGAGTCATAGAATCCTTCTCGTAGGGCGATGTCGTAGACTTGGCGTTGTCGCTCAGTCAATAATCGATTTGATGAACTACGTGTTGAGATAAGACGGTAAGGGATTTTTTCTTCTTTGAAGCGTTCAATGAGCCCCCTCATCTTATCCCTGTCGCACTCAATAATCCAATCAACCCAACCATCTCTAATAGTGAATGGTGTCTTTGGTATTACTTGCAATTCTAATAACGGTTTAAGGAAACCTCCGCCACCTGCATTAATAGTGACGTGGTAACGATTACTTTCCACTACATCAAAGTCAGCGACACCTGGGTGAGCAATGATGGACATTGAAATATCCTCTGTTGAAGAAATAATACCAGTACCTTGCCCTTTGGCCAAAGCCATGTGTTCATCAATTCTTAGTAGAGATGCTGGGTGGCTACGTGATACATCGCCAGCCCAATGCCCATTTGGTAATCTAACCTCGATCCTCATTTGATGATTTGATTTATTATTATTTGATGTATTATTAGCAGGCATTTTTTCCCCTCACGACAAGAAAATCTTGTTGACTTTGTTGACCTTGTTGCGTTAATTGACGTAATCTCATCATTGGTAATACCATTTAGGCGAACACCTCCGCACGAACATGTTCGTGACTCAATTATCGTCAATAGCGTACCTTATTTGTTCCACTGTGACAATTATTGTGAGTGCAAAACCAATACTCACTGCGATAGTTAGCAAGCCCTTTGCGCTAATACTCGCCTGAGGTTCGCTATTTCCTGTGGGCTCAACAGATTTCAGTTGTACACTATTTTTTGCCCAATGATCACCATTCCCAGCAATTCCATCTCCATTTACTGCATTTCCAAGAACATTGAAGGTGACTATTTTCCCACTACTAGGAGCAGTCCATTGCAGCATCCAAGATCTAGCATCATTGCCTTCTGGGGTGTGAGTTGCTTCCCCATCAATAACTTGTGTAGTTTCATCCAAAGAAGCGATAGTTCCAATCGAAGCTCTTAGATTGAATCCTCCCTGATTAATTCCATAAGATGTTGGGCCACTCAAATTAACATATATGTCATATGATTGTCCATGTGACCAATTCACTGGAACTCCCTCTATACTAACTGATGAATCACCAGAAATGACTCCTTCTCCATGACAGGTACATCCAGCAGCCACATTGTTAATTCCGCCACTATATCCTTCCGAATAAGGAACGGCAATTAACAACAGAAAAACACAGCACAGTCCGGTAATGATTCGCATGTTCACTTCTATTGGTTCTCTGTATCAAAGGTTAGAACGAACATGTTTGACCAACAGTATATCCGAATGAAATACTGTGCTCATAGATGCAGTTCAAATATCGTTCTATTCAATTAGCAGCAACAGTTCTTGTGAATTACATTAGGTCAATTCACAATCTCTGAATCTTCACCAGTAGTTTCCTTTATTGGGTTGATAATGATGTAGCCTTCTTCAGTATTAGTTGTATTACCGCAAAAGATCGCACAATCAACAACCACATTACCAGCACCTGGAATGTCAATTTGACACATCCCACTGCTGACATAGGCATACTTGCCGGGAGTCGATGCAGAGAACTCCACGCTGCTTGGTTCAGTCAATTCAAATGCAAATGATAGGTTGAGTTCTGGGATTGAAAGGGAATCTGCAATAAAGTGTTGTTCATTCAACTTTCTGAAATGAAGACGTACACATTCATCTTGTTCAATTTCAATATTCATCGTTTCAAAGGTCATAGTGTAATCAGTACAGTTGTCATCAACCAGTACCCCCTCCTCACAGTCACCCGATTCAACGCTTGTAATATTCTCACATGTATCAAGCGTTTCATCAAATTTCAATGTTGATGTAAGGAGGGTTAGCAGAAGTACAGTACTTAGAGCAAAACCCCATCGATTCAACAGTTCATTCTCCATTCTCATCATAAACCGTTGTATTTTCATCTCCAGTGACTTCAATGATGCCTACGGCTCCTTTGTAGAAGGCCCTTGTAAGGGCGTGATCAACTAGAATGTAATTCGCAGGTACTTCAAAAGAAAGATCAACGATAACTGCGCCACCAGGAGCTACAACTACGGTTTGTATACTTTCTAAAGGAGCACTTTCTGTACCGCCTAGGTTGTAGACTCGGTCAAAAATCTCTCCAATTACGTGGAAAGAAGAAATTGTATTTGGTCCACCTACACCGAAGTAGATTCTCATAGTTTCTCCTACGTTGGCTTTGATGGTGTCCTCGCCAGTAAAGGTCGCAAATTTGCCGTTGAAGACTACATAAGTTGGGCGTTCGTCAAATAGAGCATCTACATCCATTTCTTGATGTCCTTCAGTTCCAGGACGCCATTTGGTATACAAATCTCCTTGCATTAAGTATATCTCTTTGTCAACAGCAGGAAGAGGTACTTCAGGTTCAATAAATATCATTCCATACATACCTTTGCTGATGTGAGTTGGGATATCTGGAGTTGCACAGTGATATACATACAAACCAGAATGCATGGCGAGGAATGAAAATGTTGTTTCCTCACCAGGTGCAGTTTTTGTTGCTTCTGCTCCTCCGCCTTGGCCAGTTACTGCGTGGAAGTCAACATTGTGATGCATCATACTCGCAGCTTGATTGCTAAAGTGAACAACTATTGTGTCGTTAACTCGTGCTCGGAACATAGGTCCAGGAACGGATCCATTGTACGTCCAATAGGTGAAGGTTGTACCAGCCTCGATTTCAGCAGTAACTTCAACCGCTTCAAGATATATGTGAACGGTTGTAGATGTATTTCGGCCAGTTGGTCCCGGAAGATCATATGGGTCTCGTGCAATGTTTTCAACATCAACATCCATAGCAGGGCCTATGTTTTCAATTACCGTTGTTCCAGATTGGGCTGAACCAACGATGAGATTTCCAACCATTCCACCTGCACGGTGTCCTGCAATACTACAATAATAGGCGAATACACCTTGTGTATCGGCAACAAATGTAATGGAATCTTCTGAACCCATATCAGTAAGTTGCTCGGTAGTAATATCGTAGCCTTCAACTGAGATATCGTGAATGTTTGCTTCACCCATCTGCAAAGTAATTGTCACGCGGTCTCCAGGTTGAACAGTGAGGTCTGGATTGACTAGACCATCAATTGATCCACCAACGCCAATATAAGACATATCCTTGCCCTGAAGGGTAAATTCAACATCGTTTAGTTTTGTCACACAAGTTCCATCTACCAATTCGGTATCATTTCCACAGGTCACGGTTACGGAATCATCATTCCCTAAACAGCCGGAAAATCCAGTGGCAATCACCATTATCATCATCATCATTGCAGCATTTTTTCTTCTCATAATACAAATCCCCTTTGGGGTTGAATCGTCGTTGGTAATTCGCTGAATAGTATGTCTAGCGAATATATTCGCCTTATACACAATCTGAAAAGATATCTAGATTTGATTTAGAATATGGGGCCAGATTAGAACAAGGAAAATCATCCAACCAACTAAAACAGTAGACGTTGAAAGATGAATCAATGTAAATAAATATCAATTCATTTCCTTTCATCATCAAAAATGATTATTTGGCAGTCAAGCAAATTCAAGCTATTCAGATTCTTGAGTTAATGGATAGACGAAAGCATCATCGAAATTGTGCACTGGAGGTGGTGAAGAAACCGCCCACTCTAATGTTGAACCATTCCAAGGGTTCGCACCAGCAACTTCTCCATGCTTCATGCTGCGCCAGAAATTGTAGAAGAACAATAACTGACCTGCGAATACAACAAAACCGCCAATACTTGCAATGAGATGAGCAAGTTCCCAACCTGCAGACTCTTGGTAGAAATAGATCCTTCTTGGCATATCGGTTAATCCGAATAGTGGAATCCATGTTAGATTAATTCCAATGAAAGTAATCCAGAAGTGATAGAATCCCAATTTTTCATCCATCATTCGACCGAACATCTTCGGATACCAATAGTATATTCCACCCAATGTCATGACAGCAACTGCGCCAAGAGTATAGTGGAAGTGAGCTACAAGATAATATGAACCTCGCAAGTTCACATCCATTGCAACACTTGAAAGATAAACGCCTGTGATACCACCTACCAAGAAAATGCCTATCGCACCTGCAACAAAAACAAGAGGTAATTGCTTCCAATTTGGTTTTGAGCGATAGAAAGTAGCGAGCAATGACAGATAGATTAGCCCAAATGGAACACTAACCAATTCAGTTCCAATGGTTTCGAATTTTCTAAAGGTAGGGTTAATTCCTGTAATGAACATGTGATGAGCCCAAACTAATACTGAAATTATTGATGCAACAACTAGTGAAAATATGATGGTTTTTCTCCCATACAATGGCCTTCTAACCAGATTTGGAATTATTTCCATAGACATCCCAAGTCCTGGAAGAAGCACAATGTAGACCTCGGGATGTCCAAAGAACCAGAAAATATGCAACCACCAAGTAGTTCCATCAATGCTTGGATCAAAGAACATTGTTCCAAATACCCGATCTCCCACCAACATCAGTACCGCTGAAAGAAGCGCTGGGAATACAGCAAGCATCAATATCACAGTGAACAAAATGTTCCAAGTAAACATAGGCATTTTCATCAATGGCATACCCGGTGTTCGCATTTGTAGAATAGTTACTAAGAAATTGATTGTGCTGAAGGTTACTGAGAGAATTAGTAGAACCAAACCCGCTCCTGCCAAACTGATTCCAGCCCCTGGGCTGTATTCAATGCTAGTAAGTGGGCTGTAAAATGTCCAACCTGCATCTGCCGCTCCACCGAAAAAGAAACCGCTAGCTGCGACAAGTCCTCCAAATAATATCAACCAATAGGACATTGCATTTAATCGAGGGAATGCCATGTCTTTGGCCCCAATTTGTATTGGTACGATATAATTTGCAAAGGCAAATGACATTGGAGAGACGGCAAATAATACCATGACTGCACCATGCATTGTCACTGCTTCATTGAACAACCCCCCAGTCATGAAATCATTTTCAGGAACTATTAGTTGTATGCGAATGAGCAATGATAAAGCAAGTCCAATGAGAGTGAACAAAATGGTTGTCCAAAGATATAACATTCCTATATCCTTGTGATTTGTTGTGGTGAGCCAATGCATTACGGTTTTCTTGTCGACTGCCGGATTTCTAACCATCAATAGTACTACGACTGCAACAGAACCAAGAATGGTGATGATGATCAACCACCACGCTAAATTAGTAAAATCAAGTATAGGGCCACCGTCTGAATTCAATCCCTCCACTGTTACTTTGTGGCTATTCCAAAGGTCTCCAACTGAGTTTACACCATCTCCATCAACTGCATTACCATAAGCTCTAAACGTTATTTCATCTGTATCATCAAGTGGTGCTATCCATTCAACATTCCACTCGCGAACATCATTCCCTTCACTTGTGTGAGTAATTTCAACGCCTTTATTGGGTTCTGAAATCAAGCGGGTATGATTGTCGAGAGAAACGAATGTTCCACCATTTGCATGAAGATTGAATCCACCTGAATTACTACCGCTTTCATCAGGCCCACCGGTTATGGTCACAGTAAGTTGATAGGTTTCTGTACTATTGTACACATCTGGAAGTCCACTGATGAACACAGTAACCTGTTCAGAAGCACTACCTCCTCCATGACAATTACAACCATTATCCACATTACCAATACCGTTAGAAACTCCTTCCATTCCTGGAAGGAAAGCGACTAATACGATGGCTAGAAGTGCCAATGTCCGCTTCATTGTCCGTCCCCTCCTCTATACCATTGGTCAAAATCTTCTTTTTCCATCACTTCTAATTCCCCAATCATAGCAGCATGATCTGCACCACATAATTCGTAACATCGGATTGGATAATTACCTGTTTCTTCGGCCAAAATCCAACCAATATTAGGGCGACTCGGCAGAGCATCTACCTTGATACGATGTTCTGGGAGGGCAAAAGAGTGGAATACATCTCCTCCAATAACTTCGAAGACTACAGGGGTGTCAACTGGAATACGAAGAGGTTCTCCAGCAGCACTGGTATAATTAATTCCATTCGGATATTGATATTCCCAATAATATTGCCACCCAGTTACTTGAACCGTGAATGAATCCTCTTCAAGTTCGGGTGTTTCAAAGAAATCAATAGAACTGAAGGTCACTGAAGAAAGCACCAAGAGAAATGCAGTGATTATAGCAGTTAAAGACCAAGAAAGTTTAACGTTCCCTCTTTCAATAGGAATCTGCCCCAAATATGGCGCATCTATTGGCTCTTCATCAACTTCGGTGGTAACCAGCCATAGGAAGAAACCGTAAACGGCAATAGCCACAGCACAACCAAGAGACCAATAAACAAAGAATAGTTCATCGTATACTTTGGCATGAGCTCCTGTTCCTGGTTCTTGAAACCATTTGATAATTGAACCAAATGTTAACATCAACATTGCACTCGAGAGGAAAATAACTGTAAAACTGCGCATATTTTTCATCAAATCACCTCCAAATATACAACGAAGAATAACATCACCCATACAACATCAACAAAATGCCAATACCAAATTACGGCTTGGAAGGAATCTCTCCTACCATTGTCATAATATCCCTTTCCATGAAGGAAAGTAATTACTCCCAAGGCAATTATTCCCGCGATTACGTGTAATCCATGCAAACCAGTTAATGCAAAAAATGCAGTCCCATATGGATGACTCTTCCATGAGAATCCAATGTGAAGGTATTCATAGAATTGAACCACTAAGAATAGTGCACCAAATAGTATTGCAATATACAAGTGTATGCGTGTTCTTTTGTATGAGCCATGATCATGAGCATGTAAAGCAAGGTGTGCTAAGATACCTGAAGAAATAAGTAATGAAGTGTTAAACATGACGAGCATTAGATTGTGATGCACATCTGCGGGCGGCCAAGAAGATGAAGCAATCGCTCCATCCCATGAGACAGTATGCCAACGTGCCCAGAACCAAAAAGCAAAGAATCCAGCGAATACTATGACTTCGGTAAGAATAATCCATACCATGGCCCAAGAGGCATGCCCCATACGCACTTGCGGGATTTCACGCTCCGCCCATAAATTGACATCTTCTTTAATCCATGAATAAATCGACCAGAAAAGCAGTGGTACAGCAAGTAATGAAATCTGCCAAATCAATAGTGAAGCCAATGCTAAGGTTACCGATAACGAAAAGATTAGTGGGACAATACTAGAATGTACTTCACCAGGTGCTCCTTCAGCACCCATGTTTACTTTCCATAGAGACTCGGTAATTTCTTGCTCTTTGTGCATGTTTATCGTCCAGTGTGTTGCATTATACACTGTCACACGAACATGTATGGAGAACAAACCTTACTCAACCGAGAACACGTAATAATATGCGGACAGATAACATGGTCGTATTGTGCATACTGATTCTTGGTTGTGTTCTTTCTCTCTCACCTTTGATACTATTTAGTGATTCAGAGCGAATTGATTCAGTAACTCGGGATGAATTGTCAAACGAACAAATCATCTCTTTGGAAGAAGGACCATTTGCTAAATCGATTAAAGACGATAATGCAATTATTATCACATCCGCATGCCTCGTAAACAATTCATTAATTATCGCGGGGGAGTTTTCTGGAAGTGTAATAATTGCAGGTATAGAATATAGAAGTCAAGGTTCTTCTGATATTCTTGTTGCAAGCCTTTACCCAAACGGTACATGGGCCTGGGTTGAAGTCTTGGGTGGTGAAGGAAACGATCGTGATGCAACCATAGAATATGACGAGGGGCATCTCATTTTGAAAGGTTCTATTTTCGGAGAGATTGATTCAAGAGATGGCAGCACAGTTGGTTCTGCTGATAAAAACGGACAACAACGTATCATCGCTGAGTTGGCGGTTGAAAGCGGTTCATGGGAATTCATCTTTGTAGACCCATTTGGTGACTTAGTTTCCAGTTCATCTATTTGGTGTGGTTGGCGTTGAAGCGAAGAAGAGGAATGGGGTCATCTCGTAGTAGTATAGAGAGAATTACTCCCTACATACTCTTTGCAAACGCATTAATTGACAATAATGACCAAAATGATTTCTAAATTCAGTTCAAGTTTTGCTCAATGAGATTGCGCTCAATTTCTTGGGCCTTCACGAACAATACATGGTTCTCTTTATGGATGTGCTCATGAGTGTCTTTTTCAAACAAGGCAAGTTCTCCGTAAAGGGCTCTGTAAGTGTTACAAGCATGGCTAGGAGGGGAGTAGGAATTTGTAAGTTAAGACTCGCAACATTAGAGGGTTGTAGCCCTTGAATATTCATCAGCAAGCGTCAAAGAATACTAGAAATAAGGAATATATCGCAAAGATTGAAACCGAACACCGAAAGCAAGTGATGATGCGCAGAGCAGTGGTCTTTTTCGTAATTGCCTCGATTCTATTGGCTGGGTGTATCGAGCCGACCAAAAAATCCCCCCTTGATCCATTGGGAGACGCGGATAATGATGGTCTTTCAAATGGATGGGAGGAAGAACAAGGTCTTGACCCATTCAATGGTTCTGATGCACCGAAATGTATGGGTTTGGTGCAATATTGTTTGCGCACTTACGACAATTTCACTTTCGCTGAAACCCACAATTCGTTCGCAACCACCGAGGATGGCGTATATTATCCAGCTTCAAACCACGACACTGGTCTTTCAGCACAATGGAATGGTGGTGTGCGCGCCTTCATGCTCGATACTCACCACCGTTCAGATTCAGAAAATAACCCAGAGGATGTAGTCTTTTGTCATGGGGATAATGATGGCATCATTAATCCCTGTACTTACAGTGAAGTTGATGCTTTCGCGTGGCTATCACAACTCAGGTCTTTTATGGATGACAATCCAAATCAAGTTGTGACCATTCTGCTTGAGAACTATGTGCCTTCCAACCATTTAGAATTCCTATTTAATGAGACTGGATTATTAGAAAAGACGTATGTTCATCAAATCGCTGAACCTTGGCCTACACTTGGAGAAATGGTGCTTTCAAACAAGACCCTGGTAGTTTTTTGGGATGAAAGCGATGAGCTGGAATACCCTTGGTTACACCATGCGTGGACTCATAGTTGGGATACTCCATATGGTGAGGGTAATGAGGATGAGATGTCATGCGATGTTGGTCGAGGGGATATCAATCAACCAGTGTGGCACTTGAATAATTGGTTGTCTAATTCTTTAGGATTATCAGATCCGCAACGCTCAGAAGATGTGAATGGCTATGATAAGTTGCTGCAAAGAACCATTGATTGTTGGGAGGAAGTGGGTAATCGACCGACATTTGTAGCAGTAGACTGGTGGGAGGATGGCGACGTGGTAGGAGTAATCGAGACAATCAATCAGATGGAGACTTGGAACTCAACGGCCGAGGCTTAGATGAGTTGGTTTGGAGGTTATGACTCACAAGAGTTCAAAAATCATGTGAATTTCAGACCGAAAATAATCTATAGTTCTACTATTATCATTAGGCATGGGTCACTGGGAGCGGCATTGCAGGTATTGCTCACCATCTGCAAAACTAGAATCGGAATTCAAGAATCTTGTTTCTGCTGCACCTGAGCACTGGTTGTTTGAGGTTATTGATGAAGATGGAAGTAATGGTAATCTCAAATCTACTGAGCCTGGAACATGGTTTGTTGGAGTCTACAAACAAGGGGATACATCAAAGACTATGATGATGTTAACCATTGCTCAGAATATTAAATCTGGTGATGAGTTCTATCATTACATGGTTAGGGTAAAGGCCGACCATAATCGTTGTTGGAAAAATTGGAGATGCCACGAAGAAGAACATATGTTTCCAGAACAACTGAATTATATCCGTGATGAATTTATGCAAAATTGGAATAACAAGGATCCATTCAATTCTATGACTCCCAGAAGCTACAAAGGAGATGAATCGGTTACAATATTGTCAAAACGAGTGGAAACGTTCGATGAAGCAGGAAATCTGTTACTTGAAATGATTGACACTCTAGAGTCCTGAATTCACAAGAAACATAAATTAAGAAAATATTATACTTGTAATAGAAAATATTATTTCACAAAGCACCAAACCAAAAAATGATGGATGAAGATGAGAAGCGATTATTCAGCCCATTGGGTGGTTTACTAGACCCATTCATATTAGTATTATTATTCATTTGGTTATATTATAATTACACAGTAATTCGGAGTTTTTTCTTTTAGGAATTGGACTCACAAGAGTCAACTATACGTTGGAAAGAATCTAAGGCTAAGACTTATACCAGAGGTCATGAACCTTTCATCTGCAGCACAATGGGCAGAACTTATTGGATTAGCAACTATTCTTGGTGCTGCGATTTATTCTTGGTTCCAAATTGAAGAATTGAAGAAATCAAGAAGGAGTACCGCCGCCTTATCCTTGGCAGAATTATTTCAATCACCAGATTTCGCATCAGGTGTTGCATCAATCTCAAGACAACCACTCGAGATTAATGATTTCGATCAGTTTAAAGAATTCCACGGTGATTTGTGGCCTCAAGCATTCGCTGTGATGACCACTTGGGAGAGTTTAGGGGCATTGATTTTTCGTGGAGACCTTCAATTTCATATTGTTTACGATCTATTCTCAGGCCTAATACAACATCATCATGATGTCTGTGAAAATCTAATTGCTTGGGATAGAGCAGAAGGTGGTGATACTCGATTTGAGTGGTTCACTTGGTTGTCACAACGTTTAGCCGAATTTGATGAAAAAGAAAGTGCGCCAAAAGCAGCTCATCTAGAATATGCAGATTGGAAACCTCCTCACAGCAAATAACGTTCAAAATCAACACTTGTCTGACGTTACGTTATTGGATTAGGCACAATCTTCGCAAACCCATTCATTATCACTTTTGCGCTTGTAACCATGCGCAGGGCAACATGGGCTGTTTGCGGTAGTACACATGCAGAACAACCACGGTCCAACGGCTTCGCAGTGGTGGCAAACATAGTTAGTCATAATTGGTCTTGGGAGAATTGCTATTTTAATTTATCTAGAAATGACGCCATTGATTGCATGCAGTCCGGAAACAAAACACCCTTCTTGCTAATATTATGGCTATACAGTGGTAAAGGATATGGCCGAGAGGCTATGAGGATTACTTGAGGCGAGCAAATGTCTGACGTAGATGAGATTCACGAAATTCTTTCTCATCACAAACCGTGTTTGCCTTCAAATCAATACCATCCATTAGAAAAAGTGGCTATTTGGTCAGTTCTTGCCCTCTTTACCGCAATTGCGGTCGGATTGACCTTGTTCAATGAAGTTGTATGGGTTGAAACTCTAAAACCGATAATATGGGATCCAATTCTCAAAGATGCTGGCGTGGCAGGAGATGCGGGTTATACACCTCAAAACACTGCAATTTACACATCCAGCATGTTCATCTGCGTAATTGTCTTACAAGCAGTATTCCGAAAATTACAACTTCCAGCCGATGATAGAATGACTCTTGCATTGATTGCTTGGGTTAGCCTTGCCCCTATATTGAGGGTTCTTGAGGATGCAGATTTCTACAGTAGTGAAGTGGATTGG
>Ga0209360_1002114_pt1 | contig 12236 bp, 12 predicted proteins | sample SaaInlV_130m_DNA_3_FD_184651 | JGI IMG/M metagenome (GOLD analysis project Ga0209360, IMG submission 184651) | Marine microbial communities from expanding oxygen minimum zones in the Saanich Inlet - SI037_S3LV_130m_DNA (SPAdes) (version 2) | ecosystem: Environmental > Aquatic > Marine >... | reverse complement strand
TCGCCAAATGCCGTTACCTTGGATAATTTGCAATCACCCAAAGAATGGCGGGTGACCTGTGCGGTCATCTGCACAAGAAACATTGGCTAGTGACATTAGCAGCAAGGCTGTAGCGGTTAGTCGTTTGTTCATTTTGATTTGATTAGCCTGGGTTTTAGATCTTGATACGATTCTTCAATCAGTTGTTTCCAATAGTTGTTCGTTAATTTTTGAATCGAAGGTCAGCTTGACGTGGCGCATATTAGCAAAGCGAAGGAACTCACCAGGCAAATACATTGAGGATAATCCTGACATCTTCGAAGCTAACAACAAGCCCTGCCTATGGCCGCTGTCGTTTTCAAGGATCTCGTGGTGAGTTTTAGTTGAATTTTTACCAACTCACTATGGCAATCAAGAAATTGGCATCGAGTTTTACTGGCAAACCATTGTAAAGAGGCAGGTCCCGAATAACGGTACATGGCCTGACTTTAGCGAGCGGTAAGTGATCTGCCATCCAGACACATTGTGGACCAGATGACAGCTATTTCTACCCGCCGGTTACTCGCCTGGGCGATTCAAGACTTCGGCGAAATATACATTTTTACCCGTGCAGGAAGCATACGATGTCTGGTAAGACTGGCTCTGACGCCATCCGTCATTATTCGCATAGTTGTTCATATAGTCATTTAGGCCTGCATTGTCGCCAAAACTCAGCATGTGCATATATTCGCCGGGCGCATTCCGCATACCAAGGCCCTTATACACAATGCTCCAGGCTCTCACGGGAGAATCTGGCGCGCTGTTTGCGAGTATGCTGTTGTGTTTCTCTTGAAGCTGATCATAGCTTACGCCGGGCAAGCGCGAACACCAATCCATGGTCACAATACGAGTGTCTTTCGCCGTAATGGTTTCGTCAGCGTAAAGCGTGAATATAGGATTGAGACTTACCTTGCAGTCAGCAATAGATTGCCAATCCTCGTTGAGAGCCTGGCCTTCTTTGGTTGTTAGCCATTTGTCCCATCCTCTGCCATTGACCTCAAACGGGGCAGCAAGAAGCTCTATCCATTCGAAACCGTTTTGATTATTTGGTTGCGTGACGTACATAGGTGTAAGACGCAAAGCAAATGTTTCAACACCTTGCTTTTTGGACCAAGCAATATATGCATTAAAATTAGCTTTGTAGTCTTTCATTTTTTTGCCCGGTTTCAACGAGCACATTTGCATTTGTAAGGAATTGCCTTGGCTTAGATCCAAACCAGCCACTCGTTTGGTTACGTGGTCGTCAGCGACGACCGAACCACTAACCATCAAAACTGCACCAATAAACAATTTTTTTAACATTTTTCACCTTTGTTCTAAATGTTTAGGAGCTTGAAACATACCATAGGGTATTAAGGAGACAATATTAGTTCGATATTGGTCGAGACAGCGTCCGGTTCAAAGATTTTGGTGTCACCTGTCTGATGCAACGCGAAAAAGAGGGCGTGCGTCAAAGTGTGAGATGCCCTGGGCCTAAAGGCTAATTCATAGGGCACTAAGCATTAGAATCGAACCGACATTCGCGTGACGTCACCGGGGTTTGAATCCGGCGCGGCTATCCATTCAGAACAACTTGGAAGTGCTTTCGGGCTGGAGAATAGGCGATTTGACAGGAAAATTACGCCAATGGCCTGAATACTGATTTAGTACCAGTTGTCCCGCAACACCGTAATGGGTGGCCCAGGTTTGTCATTGTCAGTTATGCAACAGGAATTATTTTTATCGTTGAGGTTGCCGTGGCGACCAGTTTTTGTTGTTGATAAAGTCGACTAGCCATGAAGGCTGTGCTTTTTCCAAGCTGCACGACTTCAGCAACACAATTCAATTTTCCCGGCCGCGATGGCGCTAAGTAACTGACATTAATATCCAAAGTCATTGGTATGATTTTTTCCGTATGAAGCCCCATCAACAGGTGAGCCATCGGCGCATCTAACATCGCTGCAACAAAACCGCCTTGTACGACTTGCCCGTCAGAATGGGTAAACTCGAACTTTGCGTTGAATTCGATTTCTATTTCAGGGGGATCTGATTGGAACCTGAGGCACTGTAATCCTAAAATTTCGCCGCAGGGTGCAGTCTCGGCTTGTAATTTTTTTAGTATTTCTAAATCGTCCATAAAACTCTATTCCAATATCTAGTTTGTTCTAATAAGGCTGTGGGTTTTTCTTCGCTAAAGGCCAACACGGCGCCTTGGCTTTTAGTGCTGTCTAAACTAAATCCTTGTATGGCGAGCTGCCCGAGTCCCGGCGGGTAGCTAACTCACTGGAGTTAATACTGTTTGCGCTACATTCGATGGGGCGCCAGCTTCACAATTTGGAAGTGCTTTCGGGCAGGAGGATAGGAAATTTAACAGGGACATTCAACCAGGGATCAAGGAACCCGCGTGAGTTCACTCGACCCCAATTATTCGAGTCTGCGCGGTCTACTGATGCAGGAACTGCTACCATAGGCCGAAAGATGACAGCGGAAGCATAATGACAATCCAACAAAAAACAAACCCAGAACCGGCAAATGTATTCGAAGGCAATTATTTTCTTGAGGGTAACTATGGGCCGGTCCAGGAAGAACACGTCGCCACAAAATTGCAGGTCATTGGTGAGATCCCAACTGACCTGAAAGGCCATTATCTGCGGATAGGACCAAACCCTGTCTATGTTTCAAACGTTGAGAAGTACCATTGGTTTGATGGTGACGGCATGGTGCACGCTGTGCAATTCGAGAATGGCACAGCGACCTATCGCAATCGCTTCGTTGATACAGAAGGCTTACGGTGGGAGCGAAAAGTAGACCGCTGGCTCTGGAGAGGCCTTAACGGCATGCTGGATGGCGGCCCGGCAGAAATGCCAGAAGGTGCACCCACTGGTAAGAACCCCGGCAACACAGCGTTCGTCAATCACAATGGGACACTCTATGTACTGCACGAAGGTTCGGTTCCACATATCCTCAGCTTGCCGGATCTTAAAACCGTTGGCACGACAGATTTTGACGGTAAATTAACACACGCTTTTACGGCTCACCCGAAGGTTGACCCCAGCACGGGGGAAATGATGACCTTTGGTTATGGCCCTTTCCCTCCTTTTGTGACGTATTCAGTCGTCAACAAGGAAGGCGCCCTGGTTCACTCCACGCCGATCACGATTCCCAAGGGCGTGATGATGCACGACTTCGCATGCTCAAAAAAATACTCGATTTTCCTCGATTTCCCGCTGACCTTTGATCTGGAAGCGGCGATGGAAGGTAAGTCACCACTAGGATTTGAAGCAGAACACGGCTCGCGCATTGGCATAATGCCGCGCCATGGTTCTGACGAAGATGTTACCTGGTTTACCGTCGACGTTGGTGTCGTGATCCATACAGCAAACGCGTGGGAGGAGGGCGATGTGGTTGTGGTTCAGGCATGTCGTTCAAAAACATCAGACATCATTGGTGCGGCAGAGGTCGACACAGATGAACCCACTGATCTGTTGGGGCAGATGTATGAATGGCGCATCAATGTCGAAACCGGCGACATCACTGAAGGGCCACTGCACGACTACTATTCTGATTTCTCTCGTATTAATGATGATTACGCAGGAGAGAAAACACGCTATACCTATTCCTCGGAATTCGACCAGACTCGCGCTATCACGTTCAAGTCGATAATGAAGTTCGACCGGGAAACCGGTAAAACACAGCACCACAATTTCGGGGAAGGGCGATATGTTGGCGAGGCAGTTTTTGCGCCAAAGATAGGTTCGTCAGAGGAAGACGACGGTTATGTTATTTGCTTCATTCAGGATGAAAACCTCAATCAAAGTGAGTGCGTTGTCATCGATGCAAAGAATTTCAGCGGTGATCCGGTTGCACGAATCCTTATTCCTCACCGAGTACCTTACGGCTTTCATTCTGGGTGGGTTGGCGCATAGGGTAACTTAAGCAGAAACTGTGGGACAGTCCCGACGATATTGCATTCCGAAGGACTACTGTGCCCCGGTGACTTTTCTCAGTTCTGGGTACTCTCTTTTTAAAATTGAACAAAAGTTTCATACTGTTATTAGCTGGAAGCGCTAGCTGACGCTTTCAGTCCAAGTCTTAGGCTCTGTCGACCTGATGTCATCGATGGTGTCGCAGACGACGATCGTTATATCGTGGGATGCATCAACCATAAATTGCATCAACCATAAATTTAACGAACAGCCAAACTGAACGATGCACAACATCGCCGGACGGACAAAAACCAAGAATCAGGAAACCCACATGAGTTCACTCGACTCGCATACAAAAAAAATTCAAAAGCAATTTAATCGTCAGGCCAAGGAATACGCCCAAACCAATCAGGCAAAAGATATGCGGGCGATGGCGGGTTTGGTTGGGCTAACGAAAACCAACGCGTCTAGCGTTACTTTGGACGTCGCCTGCGGGCCAGGTCGATTGACGATGGCCTTCGCCAATCACGCAAAACAGGCGACCGGTTTGGATGTGACAGAGAACCTGCTTGATATCGGCCGCGCAGAGGCCGCGAAACTAGAGATGGATAACATTGCGTTTACTTATGGCTCTGCCTTGAATATCCCGTTTGATAGCAAGACCTTTGATACCGTGAGTTGCCGCGCCGCGTTCCATCACTTCGCAGCGCCAGGACAAGTGTTGAAAGAACTGGCCAGGGTGCTTAAGCCTGAAGGCGAGATTATAATCGCAGATATTTTAGGCAACGAAAAAACCACCAGGGCAGCGCATCACGATGCGCTAGAGCAACTCTGTGACCCAACCCACGTAAGCTGCTTATCAAAAACTCGCTTTCTGACGTTATTTAATGAAACGGGGCTAGACGTCACCAGTACCCGTTTCGGTTCTATGGATTATGAAGTCGAACAATGGCTACTTCATGGTGGACCGAACGACGCGCAAAAACAGGAGATTCGATCAAGGTTTAAACAAAGCGTGGTGAGTGATCAAACAGGACTCGATGCCCGCGAAGAAAATGGCGTGTTAAAATTCACTCACCAAACCGCCGTGTTCGTTTTAGCGCATGCTGCGACAGCCAAGCACTAAAGCAACAGCTCGTTTGCCCGTACGCCGACAAAAACCTTAGTGTCGGCGTCTGGCGAATAGCGAAACCCTGGGCCAGAAGCCCCAGATGATATTGGGCGCCAATATTTCGTTCATCGGCCGGTGCGATTACCAACGACTACCCGCCCCCTAACTGTAATCGGGGACCCCAATTATTTTTCTGAGTTGGGAAGGCTCCCACCAACAGGCTGGTAGTCAGGGGCGCTGCGAAATCCGTCACGATTTGGCATGACCACTGCTGCAAGGTTGTGATTAGTCAGTCTGGTGTCTGCAGGAATGATATCGTTTAGATATAGTACGTACGCAGTGATTGCGTAGACTTCGTTTTCCGACAACGATTTTTCGTTTCCGTAAGGCATTGCCCGGTTAACGTAATCAAATAGCGTTGTGGCATAGGGCCAATAGCTTCCCACGGTTTTTAGTGGTCTAGTGCTGTTAAGTGTGCCTCGGCCACCGGCGAGAGAATTGCCCGGTTGTGTGCCTTCTGACCCATGACATGCCACGCAGTGTGTTGCATATAGAGTCTTGCCACCCGTGACTGACCCTTCACCGACAGGTAATCCTGTGCCGTCAGGCGCGACAACCGATTCAAAATCCGTCGGCGCGGGTTTGCCGAGAGAAGGTTCGAGATCGTGGCTCAGCTCGGCCGCAGCGAAGCATACCCAGCAGACTAGTAGAACGGCAATGCTACGCGTATACATTCGTTATTCGACCTGTGTGCTCTACCTGCCAGCTCTGGATTCCGTTGTAATGATAGGCGACAAGCGGTGACTGCCCCTTAAGCGCCTGTTCGCGTGTTGGTTGCGTATTCCCGGCAGTATCTATAGCTCTACTCTGCAATGTTGCCGGTTGGCCGTTCCATCGCCATGGGATCCGGAACCTGACCGGTTGCAATCGGCCGGTACCGGATTGAATTTCAGCTTCGGCCCAGGAGTTGCCGCCGTCGGCGCTGACTTCAACCGTTCGAATCTCGCCATTACCCGACCAGGCCAGGCCGGATATTTCATATACCCCTTTTTCTTGCAACTTCATTTTACCAGACGGCGTGGTGATGATTGATTTGACTTCCATGCGAAGGGAAAACTGTTGAGCAATTCCATCGGCCATCAAATCGGTATACTTGCTCGTTTCTTCCCGGGTATGAGCGGGCTGATCCATTAGCTTTAGGCTGCGAAGCCATTTGATGCTGAGATTACCCTCGCAACCCGGAACCAGAAGACGCATTGGGTAGCCCTGGGCTCCTCGAAGCGGCTCACCATTTTGATAGATCGCAACCATTGCCTCTTCTGTCGCCAACGACAGTGGCACACTTCGGTTATTGCTGGATGCATCTGCCCCCTCGGCGATCACCCATTTAGATGCGGGCTGGATCCCGGTTTCTTCAAGTAGGTAGTGCAGTGGTACACCGGTCCATTCGGCGCAAGAAATCAGGCCATTTAGTTCTCCCGCAGTCATGTCTGCCGCGGCCGGAAAGGTATTTTGATAGCTGTTCCCTGAGCATTCGAGAAACAGTATTCGGCTTTGCATGGGATAGCGAAGTAGCGCCTCATAGTTGAACGTCAGGGGGCGATCAACCATGCCGAAGATTGTCAGGGTATGTCGGGCTGGATCAATATCAGGTATACCGCTGTGGTGTCGTTCGAAATGCAGGCTGTTTGGCGTAATTGTGCCGTTCAAAGATTGTAGAGGTGTTGAAGACGAACCCGCCGCGGGGCCAAAAGGGTGCGCATTGACTCGCTCGCGCACGAGATGCGCGCGATGGGACGGTTGTCCATAGTCACTCGACGGCGCACCTGGTCGACGCAGCCAAGGTTCTTCTGCCGCGACCGGCGAGAGAATCGCACCGACTCCAACCGCAGAGCCCATTTGCAGCAATCGCCTGCGGTTCAAAAGGCCGTTACCGGCAGACGGCGATTCGGTCATGAGGGTCGATCTCCGTATACCGTTGCTCGGTGCATTTCACGTGGGATATCGCCGTGGTCGTGAATAGGGTCGTGCATCACGCTACGATTATCCCGCATCACGATATCGCCAACAGCCCAGCTATGGCGCATAGTCAGCGCTGGTGCTGTGTCTACATCGACAAGGTTGCGCAAAACGAAGTCCTTGATCGGCCCTCCCAATGCCCCGCTCAGTTTCGCTACACAGAGTGTTTGCATCTTGTGCTGTCCTTTATTAACGAAGGAGTTTGTCTACACCCGTGAACAAAACCGCCTTTAGGCGCTTCTTGCTGCGATGTCGGTGGAGTGGCCTCGTGTTACCCATCTTCACACTGCCTTTTATCCCCTGCGGAACGGATATGCTGGGTTAGTGTTCGATGGTGCCTGGCCATTTCTTGGTACCACGTCTCGTACATTGTGGATGAATCGCCATGTCGCCTTACCTTGTGGGTAACGTACGCGCTTAAGAAACTCATCAGTTCCTGTTGATTCAGGAAACACACCTCATCCTTCTTAGCAGGATGACAGTATCACTTTATCACTTATGAAACCGCTTAATCTAGTGGTATTGGCAAAACGGCTTGTTTAAGTAATTTGATGGCGGATAGGATCATCTGCCTATAGGTTTTTGGCTTTCCGCACAGCGACACCTGCTGCTTACCGCGATCTTTCTGGCCATGCTCGCAGTGGGCATGGAATTACAGATCGCATATTTTCCAGAGCTCCTCAAGTCACCATGGATTTCTGTGCTGGTGTTCGCAACTTTGTTTGCTAAGAACGGGTGAGGAATTCCCGTGCTGTCGTCACCATGAAATTGAAGAGCAAACCGATGACGAACAGCAACGAATGTCAGTCGCTTATCACCCCTAAATGGTCAGTCGGTCATTTCGGTTTTGTACATCACGTCCGTCCATCAAGCCTTAATCAATCACCCGCTCAATCCCCTGCAATAGTGAATTCTTTAACGCTTGGAGCGATTCGTTCTGTCGAATCGGGCGTGAACTCCCCATAGTTACCCACCCGCCGAGAATAAGAGTCAGTATCTGGAGCGCCACATCAGCACAGCGTTTGCGACTCCATTTGGGGTGAATCTCTTCTAGTAGTCCGATGTAGTGTCGATCAAGACTCTCATACCACTCGTCTCTCAATTTTTTGAAATCTGCGTTGCGCCCCCAGAATGCAGTAGCTTCGAAAAAGTAGATGTCCTCGGTTTCCAATATTCGTGCGTAGTGCATCGATGCACTGTCTAGTAGCCGTTGCCTTGGCTCGAGGTTGCCGCTTTCTATGGCGACGTGAAATTTTTGCTGTAGGCGCTCAATGGCGGTGGAGAAGAACGCCATCAGAAGTTCGTCCTTGGTTGGGAAATAGTGCCGCACGGCACTTTGGGTAACCCCGGCGCGCTTGGCGATGGCTTCCTGGGAGGCGGCGGCGAGACCTTCGCGGACTACTATGTCAAAGGTCGCGTCGAGTATCGCTTGCAAGCGGCGTTTGCCTTTTGGGTAGCGTGCCCGCGCTAGAAAGCTATTTTGGAAATGGGGCTCCGCTTGTTCAGCCATGTTCTGCTTCGTTGCTGGAATGGTGCGCTATTGTAGCGATGTCGAGAGGGTGTAGCAAAAAACAACGTCAATGCGTTATGCCAACCTAATCCTGATATAGCATGTGCTTCCAATGTCAGGGATCATCTGTAAAGACGGATGCATGCACGCGATACAGGAACATCATTCAACATTCGAGGTGGGAGGGCTATCGTCATTGCGCTCCAGTTGTAGCATCAGGTTCTGCCTTTACAAGAAGATTTCAGGCTCTTGTATCCTCAGACTCCGCTATCGGATAAAACAGCTTACCTACGTTGTTATATATATTCGACTAGTTTATGATTCCCAGCGATAACCTACAGGGAAGGGAAACAATGAGACGTGCAGAATCGATTCGCTTCGAAATGCCCGGGAAGCTGGTATCGCCCGCCGCCTGGTACGGGCGCGATATGACCGAAAACCACAGCTGGTTGGAGCAGCTCTCTGCCGAGGAAGTCGGGGAAATCCTAACGGCTGTACGTACCGTGAACGATAAAAACGTAAGCATGCTCGGCATGCGCCGGGAGGATTTCAACCTGCCCACGTTGAGTGCACGGATGCAACAGCTTGCACGCGAGCTCGATCAGGGCCGGGGTTTTTGGGTATTACGTGGGCTTCCTGTTGACAAGATGTCCGAGCGCGATGCGGCGTTAGCCTATTGGGGCCTTGGTCTGCACATGGGCACTCCGGTATCACAAAACGCCCGGGGGCATTTGCTTGGGCATGTTATCGATGAAGGCGTTGATATACGCAACTACAGCGTACGTGGATACCAGACCTCTGGCCGACTGCCATATCATACCGACAGCTCAGACGTGGTGGGGCTGCTATGCCTGCTTCCGGCAAAACAGGGCGGCGCTAGTTCAATAGCTTCAAGTACCAGCATCTGGAACGAATTACTGCAGCGTCGGCAAGATCTGGCCCATCTGTGGTTCGAGCCCTGGTATTTCGACCGTCGGAATGAACAGCAGCCCGGCAAAGCGCCCTGGTTTGTTTCACCTCTAGCAACGTGGGACGGAGAACATCTGTCGATCCGGTACGTGCGGCCCTTCCTCGAGTCAGCAACCCGCCATGACGATGTGCCGGAGCTTTCCCCTGAGCGCGTGGCGTTTCTTGATCTAATCGACGAGATTCTCGCTGAACCAGGATTCGCTCTGCAGACAGATTTTCGTCCCGGCGATATGCAATTCCTGAGCAATTACGCGATCATGCACGCCCGCACCGCCTACGAGGATTACGACGACCCTGCCCGTAAGCGACATCTGTTGCGGCTGTGGCTATCTATGCAAGATGCTCGGGAGATCCCGCCTGATTTCGGTCGCGGGCATCAGACCGGCGGTGGAGGGCGCGGTGGCATTGCTGCAGTTTCTCGGGTATCAGAACCGCTGGCTGGGACCTACGAATAGGCGCATAAATCCATAGCAAGACGAGCGCCCTGAATTTACAATAGAAAGGACTAAGACCCACCAGACAAGGCAACTTTAGAGGATCAGGAGAATTAAAGTGAGTGAAGCGATTAGTACACCAGAGTTTGCAGACCCCTATACACTGCCGCTAGACGAGCTCGATGTCAGCAACCCCATGCTATTTAAGGCTAATGCTTTTTGGCCCTACTTTGAGCGTATGCGCGATGAGGATCCGGTTAACTATTGCAAGAACAGCCCGTTCGGTCCCTATTGGTCCATCACCAAGTTCGATGACATCATGGAGATTGAGAAAAACCATGAGGTTTTTTCTTCTGAAACAGGTGGTATCTCAATTTTTGAACGCATGGCGGATTTTAAAACATCCAGCTTTATTCAGATGGACCCACCGAAACATGATGTGCAGCGAAAAACCGTGACAGGTGTGGTTGCGCCCACCAATCTTGCACTACTTGAGCCCATCATCCGCCAGCGAGCGGCTAAAATTCTGGATGAGCTGCCCATTGGTGAAACTTTTAATTGGGTGGAGCATGTTTCGATCGAACTAACGACGCAGATGTTGGCCACCATCTTTGATTTCCCTTTCGAGGAGAGACGTCGGCTCACCTACTGGTCAGACATAGCAACCTCGTCTGAAGTGAATGGTGGAAATACCCCTGAATCTGTCAGAAGGGAAGGCCTGCTTGAATGCCTGGAGGTTTTCACAGGACTTTGGAACGAAAGGATTAACAAGGAGCCAGGTAATGACCTGATTTCCATGATGGCTCACAATCCTGAAACACAGAACATGGACCCTATGGAATATCTAGGTAATCTCATTCTGCTGATCGTCGGCGGTAATGACACCACCAGAAACTCTATTACAGGGGGTGTCTATTTCTTAAATGAAAACCCATCGGAATATGAAAAACTGCGTAATAACCTTGATTTGATTCCAAAGATGATCCCGGAAATCATTCGCTATCAAACACCTCTTGCTCATATGCGCCGTACAGCTACGCAGGATTATGTCCTAAAAGGTAAGCACATTAAGAAGGGTGAAAAGGTGGTGATGTGGTATGTTTCTGCTAACCGTGATAAGGATGTGATTGATAACCCGGATGCTTTTATTATCGATCGGGAAAGACCTCGCCATCACATGTCGTTTGGTTTTGGTTTGCACCGGTGCATGGGTAACAGGCTGGCTGAGATGCAACTCAAAACTGTCTGGGAAGAAATCATGAAGCGGTTTAAGTATATCGAAGTTGTAGGTGAGCCAGTGCGTGTACAATCCTGTTTTGTCAAAGGCTACGAGGAATTACCCGTTAAGCTCCACACCTGGTAAACCGTTGAAAGAGCATCATTGGGGTCGGAATAAAATTTGCAATTTCGTCTTTGGTTTACGGTCACGCTTCCGAAAAGACTGTGGTAGTCCCGTCAGTTCTTCAAATTGAAGTCGAAGCTTATCAGACCCCAATTATTCTAGAATAAGGAAAGTCAAAGGGGAATTCTGAAATGCGCTCACTAATTTATGTCACTTTTATCATTTCGCTCATCGGCTGCAGTGACCCCCTATCAATGATCCCAGGTGGGGGGTTATCGGGTCAGGTCCAGGCAGCACCTGGCAACTGGGTTAATGTGCCGGAAACTATCCAGGTTGAGTGGCGTTCATCCGATCCATATTCGATCAATATATGGGGAGTGGGTATTGAGAAAGATCTCTACATCGCCACAGGTGAAGATGGAACCAGATGGAGTGAATTCGTTAGTAGCGATCCAAACACCCGGGTTCGCCTTGCCACTTCACTCTATGAACTCAAAGCAATCACTGTGACGGATTCGGCTGAGAGAGATAGAGTTGAAGCCGCTTATGTTGCCAAATATGATCTGGACAAGGAAGATAACTGGGTCCATGCCGGCCTTATATTTCGTATGGATCGACGCTAGGACTTTCCCGGCAAGATTCCTAAAGGAATACTGCCACCTTAAACATGGAAGGATGTGCAACTAGCGATAACTTTCATATCTGACGCAAATGGCAATACTTCAGTGCGGTGTCTTAAATTTGAATGATTATCAGCAATCGCTATACATGAACCTTCTTCGGAAAATGCGGTTTATACTTCCTCATATAGACGCCCCTTTTGCAACCTGATCTCTTGTGCTCTATAAGTGGCTTATGACCATGGACTGAGCATCCTCATATTCGCGTGCTGGTTAACGCATTAAGATCTGTCCGCTTCGGGGTTACC
>Ga0209360_1002107_pt1 | contig 12255 bp, 8 predicted proteins | sample SaaInlV_130m_DNA_3_FD_184651 | JGI IMG/M metagenome (GOLD analysis project Ga0209360, IMG submission 184651) | Marine microbial communities from expanding oxygen minimum zones in the Saanich Inlet - SI037_S3LV_130m_DNA (SPAdes) (version 2) | ecosystem: Environmental > Aquatic > Marine >... | reverse complement strand
CCATTGATAGGTTTTTCATTATATCTTTATTTATTAAGAATAAGTCTGACAGCAAAGCAACTGTCTCAACCACCTGTTATTTACCGGACTTTTTTATTTTTGAAAAACCATCCGCCTGTATCTTAGTATATATAAGGATTTACGGGAGCGTAAAATATAGGCCTTTTTCCTGTCAAGCCGGAGGTCGAGGGTTCGAGTCCCTTCGGTCCCGCTCTCTTAAACCCCGTTTTCTCGTCGAGAGATCGGGGTTTTTTGTTGCCCTTTTGTACTTTCCCGATATGACAGTAAATGACACAAATAGACCGTTTTTGAAGTAACCACCTGTCGTATACCAGTCTTCGTTTTTCATTTATTCAATATTAAATAACCATTTTTATAATAAAAAAAGCCCCTGATTAAGGAGCTTCCTTTTTACCGTTAAAGTAATGTAGATAATCAGATTATTTTATCCAATCCATTCAATGCTGACTTATAGTTATCATCAACTAAATCCACATAATATTTTTCAGTTGTTTTAACTGAAGCATGGCCAAGCAGCTTTGATACAGTGTAAATATCCGCCATATTACTTATAGAATTCACTATAATAGGTGGCGGTTTTGGGATAAAGTCGCTACATAACATCACTTTTGTTGTAAGTTTTATTTTAGCAGCACCATCTTCTTAACCTGCCTGAAATCTCCAGCCTGTATAGAATAAAAGTACATTCCTGCACCCACATTCCTGCCGAATGCATCGGTGCCATGCCATCATCTCATCGTTTTAATTGATTTTTTATTTTACCTGATAGATTTTACACATCGAAATCCGGTATGACTAAGGCCGGTATCCTGGCTGGAGCGCATCCGTCTTGAAACACGGTATCCGCTACAGTAGCTATCGTTGCATAAATAAGACCCACCCCGCATAACACGTTTGGGCATATGGGGTTCATTCGGATCCAATGATCTGTCAGGACCCGTGGGGTTGATACATATCTCCTTAACGGCATCCATGGTGTAGGATTCATAATGGTATAAATCGTTACACCATTCCCACACGTTTCCTGCCATATCATAGAGACCGTAACCATTGGACTTATAAGACATTACAGGTGCGGTACCATAAAATCCATCCTGAACCGTGTTTTTGTAAGGAAACATTCCCTGCCAGAAATTGGCTTTGGCTGAGGATTGTTCAGCAGAAACATTGCCCCATGGATAGATTGGATTATCCAACGCCCCCCGGGCAGCCCACTCCCACTCTGCTTCTGTCGGCAACCGTTTCCCCACCCACTGGGCATAGGCCACAGCATCATCCCAGGCTACATGGACTACTGGGTGGTCCATTAAATTCTCAATACTGCTCCCAGGACCTGCAGGATGCTTCCAATTGGCGCTAATCGTCCATGCCCACCATTGCGTTTCATCATTAAGTGAAACCGGACCATTGGTGGCTCTAAATACTACAGACCCTGCCTGCAAAATATTTTCAGCCGGTTTTGGCGTACCTGCCGGTAGATTAATTTTCATTTCTTCCCAGTTGATATTTTTTTCAGCGATGGTTACATAGTTTGTGCTTGCTACAAATTTAAGGAACTGGCCATTTGTCACTTCATGTATATCCATGTAAAAACTGTCTACCGTTACCATATGGCGTGGAAATTCATCGGCACTAGCCTGTGGATCATTGCCTCCCATTTCAAATGTGCTCCCTGGAATAAGTTTCATTTCTCCATAATGAATAGTTTGGGATCCTTGGGAAGAATGTTTTGTGCAGCCATGGATGATCATTACCAAAACTACACAAATGATAATTGAATCTTTTATTGAGGTTCTCATCACTTTTTATTTCGAGTATTCCGGGTTGAGGCGAGGCATAGAGGCATCCACTTGTTGACGCCACTCGGTTAATAAGTGTAAAAGCTCTTTCGCTTTTTCAGGATTCGCTTTTTTCATGTTATTCTTTTCTCCTACATCCTCTTTGAGATTGTATAACTCTACATGATTATCCTCTAAAAATTCCAGTAATTTCCAATCACCCTGGCGGATAGCGCTCACGGGCTTGGTGGTATGATAATAATGCGGATAGTGCCAATAAAGCGCTCGTTGCTTCAATTCAGCCTGGGGATCTTTCAAAACGGGTATTAAGCTTATTCCATCGAATGCTGCAACCTGACTGGAATCCCATTTCAGATTTACCATTTCCAATAGTGTTGGGTAAAAATCCTGAGTAGTAATCGGGTAATCAGATGTTGTGTTTGGAATTGTTATATCCGGCCAACGGATGATAGTCGGAACGCGAATTCCCCCTTCATATAAAGCACCTTTGCCCGAACGGAGAGGAGCGTTGTCAGTTACCCTCTGCCCATCCCATTCATTAATAAATCCACCATTATCCGAGGTGAAAACCACAACTGTGTGATCAGTAAGCTTGAGTTCATCCAATTTGGCCATCAATCTCCCGATATTTTCATCCAGACTATGCACCATCGCCGCATAAATAGCATTCTGGTGAGACATACCGGATGCCAACTTCTTTTGGTAGTATTCCACTAATTCTTTTTTACCTTCAATAGGGGTATGAACCGTATAATAGGAAAGGTTGATAAAAAATGGTTCCTCCTTAAATCGCTCCATAATGGAAATAGCTTCATCAGTTAGTCTATCGGTAAGATATTCGCCCTCCCGGTTTAGGTCATACTTCCCATTTACATTTCTTTCTAACCCAGGTACAAAACGGTAGGAGCGGTAAATCTCCCCACGATAAGGATAGAAGAAAGTAGGAGGAGCACCCCAGACGGTTGCTCCTACATTGATGTCAAAGCCCTGCGTTTCTGGGAAGTGTTCTCCATCCCCTACGTGCCATTTCCCCAGGTGAGCGGTCACATAACCTTCTGCCTTCAATGCATCTGCAATTGTTACTTCATTCACTGGCAGATTAGCAGATACATCAGGAGGAATCAATTTTCGAGTAAATTGGTTATTAATGGCTGCCTCTCGCCAGATGGTCATGTTGAGTTTTGCAGGAGATTTTCCTGTAAGAAGAGCTGCCCGTGTCGGTGTGCAGATAGCTGCGGCGGCATAAGCATTAGTGAATTTTTGAGCGGTAGCAGCGAAAGCATCAATATTTGGGGTTTCATGCAAGTCGGCACCATAACACCCCAGGTCAGCCCAACCCAAATCGTCAACGGTTATCACGAGAATATTGGGAGAGCGTTCATTTAGCGTTTGTGCGCTAGCAGAAAAAATACCAATCAGTCCAATAATCAAATAGTAAAATGGTTGTTTCATACTGATATGATTGTTGAGATTTATCAAATTCAAGAAAGCATTACTTAAAGGTTAATGATTCCAAAACCAGAGAGCCTTTATACGCTTCCTGCGGATTGACACAAAAAACAAATTGAGTGATATATTCCATCGTCTCGTACTCTTTTTGATATTGCTCCATTGCTTCAGATAAGTCAACAGACAGCTCTTTTATTTCTCCATTTGTAGCAGGTAATTCTATTTGTAACCATTCCGACCAATTATCATTTGAAATAGCTATATAACCAAATGATATCGGGGTACTATCCATTGTCATATAATTCAATATCAGTTGTGAATTCTTATGCGCTCTAACATTTAATCCGTTGATGTTAACTTTTTGCCAATAATGAGCGAGGTGTTCTATATCAATGTAAAGCAATTCGTTCTTTACGGATAATTGATAACCCACTGCTTGTTTCCAATTATCATTCAAACCTCCAGTGGTAAACGTTAAGGTTTCCTCTTCACTCGGTTTTGTCCGATTCTTCTCATTTACATAACTAACATGAGGTGGTGCAACAAGATTGTTTGAATTATTTTCTACACCTTCAGGTAATGCCGCTTTCCAGCCCACATTTAATCTTTGGGATAATTCCTTAATAAGGGATTCATTCTCCTTTTTGTAAGCAATATTTATACGCTCAATGGCATCTTTCCTATGATCGTATAGTTCAATAGAATCGATCTTCCCATCTGATAATCTCCATTCTGTATAACGATAATCAGCAGTTCGTAAACTATAGCCTTCCATTTTTCTTCCCCTTGGGAACTGGCTAAACGCAGCAGTTTTCCATTCTCTATCCGGATTCTCTAACAAAGGTTTGATACTGGTGCCTTCTGTGTATTTAGGGATTTCTATATCTGCAAGGTCGCAAAGCGTAGCATATAGATCGACATATTCTACTAATTGGGTTGAACGTTTCCCTTTCCTATGATTCGGAGATGAAACAATAAGAGGAGCACGTGTTGCATTCTCGAAATTAGTCGTTTTCCCCCACTTTTGCTGATGTCCCAGATGATAACCATGATCAGAAATAAATACGATAATGGTATTGTCATATTTACCTGTCTCTTTAAGGCTTTCAATTAATTTACCTACCTGAGCATCAATGAAAGAAATACAGGCGGCATAAGCATGAATTAATTTGCGCTGGTAATCGTCCGGCAATACATTATTAGGAGAATTATAATAATTCAACCCAGCATACCTCATAAGCGTGTTATGAGTAGCCGAATAAGAAGGAGAATCCTCAGGATGATATTGGTTTGGAGCCAATGGCATTTCACTCTCCTCGTACAAATCCCAGTATTTCTTAGGTGCATTAAAAGGGAGGTGTGGTTTATTGAATCCAACCGCTAAGAAGAATGGTTCTTTAGACTCTTTTTGCTGTGCTATAATCTTTACCGCTTCTTGGGCAATCAATCCATCTTTGTATGCTTCATCGGGAACATCAGCACTTTCGTAAGGAGGAGTCTCATGACTCCGACCTCTTGCTCCTCCTTTCTCAATATTTTCAGGAAGTGCATAAAACTTTCCGGTATTCAAGCCTGTCTTAGGTTTATAATGGTCTGTTTTTAGTTTATCAGATGGTGTACCATGGTGTATTTTCCCAAAGGTTTGGGCATAGTATCCATTTTGTTCAAAATATTCAGCTAACATTGGATGAGCAGGCCAAAATTCATTCATAAAATACTTGCTGTAGGGATAATCCACACCTGTAGTATTGGGGCGAACTCCACTTAGGATACTTGCTCTGGAAGCAGAACAAACAGCTTGTTGTACATAGGCATTATTGAATAACACCCCATTCCTTGCCAAATTATCAATATTGGGAGAATGAATATAATCAGCACCATAACAATTGAGTTCTGTGCGCAGATCATCTGCGATAATGAGCAATACATTGGGTTTAACCTCCTTTTTTATTGGTTTACAAGCCCCAAAAAGAAGCATTGCCACAAGGAACAATGTGAGGTTTTTCATGCTAAATTCATTTAATGATTTATATAGTTACTTTGCACTTTTCATCAAGTCTTGTTCTTCGGGACTCAACTTAGAAAACTCTTTCCTTGAAGGTAATTTTGGATTATACATCTTAGCTACCTCATATGGCAACACCCAGGGTCCATTCCAAGCAACAATTTCTTTTTGCACACTTACAACCCTATCTTCGATAAGCAGTGTCATCTCTTGTAATTTATCAGTATTGGCCTGAGATAAATCCTCCGTTTCGTTAGGATCCTTTTTGAGGTTGTACAATTCATAAGATGCTAGTTTTCTGTGGACTAGATAATCATTGAATGAAGTACCCGGTATGTAGTCTTCAAATTTTGCTATTATCTTCCAGTCCTTCTTTCTAACCGTCGTCTTCCATCTTCCCATCCAGATAGGAAGTGTTTTGCGTTCTATCGTTTTTTCATCGAAGGCAGGTAACATACTTACACCATCAAGCGGTTCATTATTCATTGGTTTCATTCCAAATATATCATAGAGTGTAGGCACAAAATCGAAGAATGTCAGTATCTCATCTACTACTTTTGCGCCTTCAATTTTTCCTTTCCAATACATGACTGTTGGCACTCTGATTCCTCCCTCATAGAATCTTGCTTTATGCCCCCGCAATCCATTAGTAGAACGTCCTTCCCATCCAGCTTCTAGGTTTTTAGGACCATTGTCTGATGTAAAAGTAATCCATGAGTTATTCTCCAGATCCTCTTTTTTCACGTAATTCATAAATCGTCCTATCTGGTGATCCATATGATCGATATTAGCATAATACTCGCCTGCAATTTTACCATACTCAGCGTACTTTTGAGTAAACTCTACAGGTTGTGCTAATTTTAGATGAGGTTCGTGAAACCACAAAACCATCAAGAATGGCTTTGTTTTATCTTCACGACTATCTAACCACCGCATTGCGTGATCGACTACTATCTGTGAACTATATCCTATCATTTCGCCCATAGCTTTTCCGTTGAGATAAAAGTTGGTAGGGTTTTTATGTGTAGGCTCTGCATTGTTTTGTGTTCCTAACCAATAGTCAAAACCATGATCACCGGGGTTTGGCGTTGATTTATCTTCCATGTTACCCATCAATCCCCATTTGCCAAAAAAACCAGTATCATATCCCTGTGTCTTGCAAATATCGGCAAGGGTCACCTCCTTATCTTTAAGGTGAACTATAGAGTTGTTAGGAATATATGTATAAATTCCATTTCGATAAGGTGTGCGTCCAACCATTATGCCTGCTCTACTTGGCGAACAGGTATAATGACCTGAATAGAATTGAGTAAATTTAGCTCCAATGGATGCCAATTGGTCAATGTTTGGAGTTTCGATTATTTCATTACCAAAACTGCCTAGTTCTCCATACCCTAAATCATCAGCCATCATAATAATGATGTTAGGCAAATCAGAAGAACTTTGGCTATCGTTTATACACGATAGAAAAGCTGTCGCAATCATTAAAAATGATAACAATTTCAGTCTAATTATATTTTCAAATTTCATATTCACTTTTATCTATTTAATTATTAATACCGGTTAGCATTAAAGATCAAACTTCCCGGGGAGATCATCGATGTAATGCTGCAGTTCCATCTTCATTTCGGCCAACTTCGCTGCGTAATTTGGATCCTTCGCAAGATTGCTCATCTCATTGGGATCTTCTGCCAGGTTGTAAAGCTGGTCCAGATCAAAGTAACCAGGCCTCTTTCCATAGTTATGCAATCCCGCCGTACTCCCTCCTGGAATCAGATCCATGTGACTGAAGGGCATTGTAGGATCATCTTCATTGGCCATCATCATATTTCTGAAGCGACGCGTTTCATTGTAAGCTTCTAGGGCAGACTTGCGCTCATCAAGCGTCCAGTTGCGTGCATATTCCGGATAGCGCAAGGCATAGTACTTGAAATCACCTTTGATGACAGCCCGCGCATAGCCAATTTCAAAATATAGCGACTCCCGGGACGCATTACTCGTGTTGTCCAAAACGGCCTTAAAGCTCTTGCCATCGAAATGGTCGTCCACATCCCGCATACCTGCTAACTCGAGAATCGTAGGAGCAAAGTCGATATTAGAGATACGTGACTCAGATATGTTACCCACTTTGAAGCCACCGCTCCTCCAGACTATACTCGGGTTGAGGACTCCACCCTGATAAAGCGTCGCCTTGCCATGCTGACCGTGGTCGTTGAAGAAGAAGATGATGGTATTATCAAGAACGCCTTTCTCCTCCAGCTTGTTGAGCAACGCTCCGACCGCGTCATCCAGCCACAGCACCAGCTCCTTAAAGTTTCCCTCTAGGCCAGCCTCCTCGATGCGCATGTTCAGACTTTCGCGACTTGGTAACACGTTGGGCACTTCGTCAAGATAGCCGGCAGCCGTCACGAGTGGGTTCGCCTTCCATGACCGCTCAGGCGTATTTGGTCCGTGTGGAATTGTGGTAGCGTAATATAGAAAGAATGGTTGCTTATGATGTTGCTCGATGAACTGCTCGCCGGCCTGCGCAATCCAGTCCATGTTCTGCACTGCCAGATCGGCCAGTCCGAGAATTTTGGGATTATTGTGGTAGATTCCACCAGCGTAGTCAAAGTCACTATCCAGAACTGCCTGTTCAGCTTTACGGTAGTTCTCATTCACCAACCTTGCGATTTCTGGATCCCGTGCATCTGCCTGGTAATCCGGGAACGTATACATCTTTTCTCCCTCGATCACGTGATTCTTGCCCACAAACCCCGTGACATAACCCAACTCTTTCAAGTAGGATGTGAGGATCTTGTCTTCGGAGGTTATGAAAGGATTCCAGTCGATCACGGTTTGCCCCTCCTCACTTATCGTGCGCTTCAGGAATTCAGTATTCCTGGCTCTACTAGCATAGTTGCCTGTCAGGACATTGTAGCGGCTTGGCGTACACACTGGAGAGGCTACGTATTGGTTCATCATGATTGTCCCCTCGCGCGCCAACCGGTCGATGTTCGGTGACAGGTTCTTGCCTTCGCCCTCGGGCAGAAAGTTGAACATCTCCGGATACATGTCATCCGCGATGAAGAAGACGATGTTAGGCCGTTTTGTGTTTGCATCCGTGACGACAGAGTTGCAACCAATGCCCAAAAACAAGACCGTCACCAACGCACCCAGCAAGGGTAGTAAAAGTGTTGGCCCTTTCAGATTATTTTTTTTTGTATACTTCATATTCATTATATCCATTTTTAATTAATTTTAATTCGTTACCTCTAGGATTATTATTCATTACTCCTAACTTTAATCCAATGATAGATGCCAGCACAAACATTTAATTGTGCCCATATTTTTTCTCATCTCGATATACCTGAACTTCTTCGTGATCATATTTCGGGAGGAATTTTTTCAAATCGTCTTTAACTTGATCAAATGCAGGATCACTGGCTAGGTTTGTCCATTCCATGGGATCTTTTTCTCTGTCATATAGTTCTTCAGCACCATTCACATAATGGATATATCGCCATTTTTTGGTACGTAAAGCATGCTTTTTGTAATTATTGGTTGTTAAAGCCGGAATGTCTCTTTCAATTGATGGATCTTTTAGCATATCTAAAAGACTGTGTCCTTCCACTTTTTCGTTTACCGGGAGGTTGCAGATATCACTTAAGGTTGGGTAAATATCAAGTAGGCTCACTGGTTCGTCACATATACCACCCACCTTTGCAACATTTGGAGCTACAAATAGCAAGTTACTACGTGTTGATTCCTCCCACAAGGTGGCCTTTCTCCAATGAAGTTTTTCTCCTAAATGCCAGCCGTGATCAGAAAATAGTACGATTACTGTATTGTCCCGAAATTTGCTATTGTCAAGCGCATCTACAACCCTTCCCACGCATTCATCGGCAAAGCTGATGCTTGCAAGATAGGATTGCACTGCTATTTTCCATTTATCATTTTTCAGGATACGTTTGTGGTCACTATCTGGTCTCGTAACCCAGTTTGTCATTATATGTGGAATATCATTATGATCATCATTATTTACTTCGGGTAAAATGATACTGTCAAGTGGAAATTTGTCGTAATATTTTTTAGGGACATTCCATGGTAGATGTGGTCTATAAATTCCAAATGCTAAAAACAATGGTTTGTCATGATTTGACTGCAATTGATTAATCACCCAATCGGCAGAACGCCAATCACCCATTTCCTCTGAACCAATATCAATTAAAGGACTTCCAAAGTGAGAATATTCTTTTATCAATGGCGAATTTTTATTCGGTTTTGGATCATTAGGTTCGTTTTTTTCCTGCGAAGGCCAGTAGTCGTCCCATGACGCTGGATCTGGATCTGATCCGTGATAGATTTTGCCAGCACCAATTGCTTTATAGCCATTATTCATAAAATGCTGGGGCAGAGTAATAGCATCTTTCAGAACAGGACTTCCCCTAAATAATTGGTTATTTTTATATATACCAGAAGATGCTGGACTAATGCCAGTCATTAATGCTGCCCTTGAAGGTCCACAAAGTGGAGCTGCGCAATGTGCGTTTGTAAACAGTACACCTCTTTTTGCTAAAGCATCGATGTTCGGCGTGATTGCCTTTGGGTATCCACCTAAAACACCAACCCAATCATTAAGATCATCAACGGATATGAAAAGGACGTTAGGTTTATCTGGAACCTTAGTTGATTCGGTACATCCACCTATCAATACAATTGAGAGGTAAATAAATAGGAATTTAATTTTAATCATTGGTGAAAAATCAATGGTTCTCAATAAAATATTCTTTTTCATTTTGTCCCTTCTGGTTTGTTACTACTCAGCACTCTTTAATAAATCTTGTTCTTCAGGAGATAATGTATTAAAAACACGCTTAGGTGCTAAATCTTTGTTAAACCAAGTACCCACAGTATATGGCAATACTCTTGAACCTTTCCAAGGTATCATATCTTCTTGAACAGCCATCCTCCGTTTATTAACAAGCTGCTTCATCATTTCATAGATTTCTGCATTTTGCTCAACCAAGTCTTTTGTTTCATTAGGATCATCACTAAGATTATAAAGTTCATATTTCGCTATTTGACGCGTTTTTAAGTAAGCTTGAAATGATGTTCCGATCTTATAATCTTCGAAATAGGCATACACTTTCCAGTTTTCATGACGAATAGCCATATGCTTAACAGCCATCCAAACAGGAGGTTCTTCACGGTTCAGTTTTTCTCCTTTCATTGCAGGAAGCATACTTACACCATCAAGTGGGTCTTGGCTCATAGGGTCCGCCCCAAAAAGGTCGTAGAAAGTCGATACAAAATCAAAAAAGACAATTGGTTCTTTTATGGTTTTAGCACCTTCAAGTTTTCCTTTCCAATACATTACGGCAGGAACCCTGTAGCCACCTTCGTATAATGATCCTTTTGTTCCTCTAAGCCCATTGGTAGAACGACCGTCTAATTTTTTTGGACCATTGTCAGAAGTGAAGGTTATCCATGAATTATCAACTAGATTGTTTTCATTTAGATAATTCATCATTCTACCTATCTGGAAATCCATATGATTTATGTTCGCATAGTAAGCACCTGCTATTTCCCCATGTTCTTCATATTTCTTTGTAAAAGATTCAGGTTGAGCCAGTTTACGGTGCGGTTCATGAAACCATAGTACTAATAAAAAAGGTTTTGATTTATCCTGCCTGTTATTTAACCATTCCATGGCATTATCAATAACAATCTGTGAACTGTAACCTTTTATTTCTCCTTCGGACTTACCATTTCGATAAAAATTTGTCGGATTTTTATGGGAAGGTTTTGCATTATTGTGAGTTGCCAACCAATAATCAAAGCCTTGATCGTCAGGAAAAGGCTGCGACTGATCCTCCATATCACCTATTAGCCCCCATTTACCAAAAAAAGCAGTTTCATAACCTTGTTCTTTGCTAATCTCAGCCAGTGTTACCTGCTCATCTCTCAAGTGAACACATGAATTACCTGGAATATACGTGACGATGTTATTACGAAATGGAGTACGCCCTGTCATCATTCCTGCTCTACTTGGGGAACAGGTGGGATGCCCGGCATAAAACTGTGTGAATCGCACGCCATCACTTGCTAATTTATCAATATTAGGAGTTTCAATAAATTGATGTCCCATATAACCTACATCTCCATATCCTAAATCATCAGCCATCATGATGATAATATTAGGTCTCTCATTGGTTGCCTTTGTACATCCTATCAATATTAGACTTGTAATAAACAATAAAATAATAATTCGATTTCTCATTTTTTCTTATTTAATAATTAGTAACACCTTACTTATTTACTCAATGGTTAATGATTCTAATACCAGCGTCCCTTTAAATTGTTCTTTTGGATTGATACAAAAAATGATTTCCCCTATTGATTTCATCTTTTCAAATTTATCCTCCCATTTCGATATATCAGACGCAAGTGGTATTGTTATCTCTTGAATTTCTCCATTTGTAGATGGAAGGGAGATGCTCGATAATTCTCCCCAATTATCCCCACTACTAATGTGATATGCTACTGTCAATGGCTGATTATCTATCGTCTTATATGCTAATTTTAAAACTGAGTTATTGGTCGCTTTTACATTTAGATCACCAACCTGTATCTTTTTCCAGTAATTGGCGTCATGCTCCACATCAATATGCAATAGTTGGTCTTTCACTGATAGTTGATAGCCTTCAACTCGTGTCCATAAATCTGTCACATCAGTACTTTCGAATGTCATTATTTTTTTCTTAATGAATTTGTTTTTTTTCTTTGACCATTTGACATGAGGTGGTGCAACAGGATTGTTGGAATTATTTTCTATACCTTCAGGTAATGCAGCTTTCCAGCCAGCATTTAATTTTTGGGATAATTCATTAACAAGGGATTCATTCTCCTTTTTGTAAGCAATATTTATACGCTCAATGGCATCTTTCCTATGATCGTATAGTTCAATAGAATCGATCTTCCCATCTGATAATCTCCATT
>Ga0209360_1002098_pt1 | contig 12280 bp, 6 predicted proteins | sample SaaInlV_130m_DNA_3_FD_184651 | JGI IMG/M metagenome (GOLD analysis project Ga0209360, IMG submission 184651) | Marine microbial communities from expanding oxygen minimum zones in the Saanich Inlet - SI037_S3LV_130m_DNA (SPAdes) (version 2) | ecosystem: Environmental > Aquatic > Marine >... | reverse complement strand
CGTTTCGATTCACCCATCGGGTGTGCCATGCCAACCACTCCATCAACTCCTCAACATATTGATTCTTATAGCATAATCTCCATCTCAGGGCATCGATTAACGAGTTCATCTGGGAAATGGGGGTTAAGACCTGTTCGAATTTATTGATTAATATGAGGCAGTGACGCTAGGCACCACCTTTGATAACGTAGTCAGATGCTAGAAATAATAAAACGATTATCATCCAGACCAATCTTATTCGGAGAAATGCTTTTGGCATCTCTTTTCGGGAACTTGCTCGCCTTAGTATCTCCAATTTTTGTCATTTTAGTTCTAAACCGATATATAGCTCATGGAGTCGATACCACACTTGCGACACTGGCAATAGGTACGGTCATTGCAATATCACTAGAATATGTTTTTCGACGAGTGCGTTATCGATTTGCGGAGGCCCTAAATGAGAATGCAGATAAAAAACAAGATATAAATACTTTCGATGCAATAAAAAATAGCAAAGCATTCTATTTTTCACAATTTCCAGGTGAAGCTATCAGGGATATAATTTCAAGTACCGAGACAATTAGGCAAGTATATTCGCCATCAAATATTTGTTTATTATTGGATGTTCCTTTTGCCTTAATATTTATATCTACGCTTTATTTCTTAAATCCGATTTTGTGCTATATAACATTGATTTTTGTTACGGCGGTATCCATAGGAGTTCTAACCGGAATTCTAAGTCTCAGGGCAATTACTCAGAATTTGCGTCAAGCTAGTGGTTTGAGGGCCCAGGTCATTGATGCATCTGTTTCATCTCCAGATACCATTCGAGCCTTTGATCGCTCTAATTATATGGAGGCGCGCTGGTCAGCAGCTACAAATTCAATACATACCTTGAGCCGTTATATTTGGGATCGGCAAAACCGCATACAGTCAGCAATTAGAGGCGCAACTGCATTGCTGACTGTTATAATTATTTCTGTTGGTGCGTTATTGGTTGTAGACGGAAATCTTGATGTAGGTGCGATGATTGGCGCCAATATTTTGGCCGCACGCGCTTTAATGCCAATTGTCGGATTATCACAACAAGTGGATGGCTGGGTACGGGCAGGACAGGCCAGGCGATCACTAGCTGATTTTGTACAAATTCCACGAGAACGGAAAAGTGGTACGGCGATCAATAAATACTCCGGCAATATCGAAGTCAAAAATATGACATTTACGTATCCAAATTTGGGCTTAACATTGATCGATGAGATAAATTTCTCTGTTAACGCAGGCGAAGTTCTATGTATATCAGGACGAAATAGCAGCGGCAAAACAACGTTGGCTAAATTATTAACTGGTCTACTTGATCCAAGTAAAGGCCAAATACTCGCGGGCGGAATAGATTTACAGCAAATCGCGCCAGACTGGTGGCGCCAGCAAATTATGTATCTTCCTCAGGAACCCTATTTTATGAATGGGTCAATCAGAGAAAACTTTAACGCCTTTAATCCAGATCTAACAGCCCAAGAAATTAGGAAATTATTGGTGGACGTGGGACTAGAATCGCTAGCCGACGAAAGCCCTGGTGGTCTAGATCAGCCAGTCGGAAAAGCGGGCACTAATTTTTCACTTGGCGTAAGGCGTAGGCTTGCCTTAGCGCGGGCCCTATCTCATGATGGTCCCCTGGCAATTTTGGATGAGCCAACTGAGGGCATCGACGTTATCGGAGCGTCGTACGTTTATAGAATTATGAATGATATGGTACGCAATGGTAAAACGATCATTGCCTGCTCTCACGATCGGGAAATTATCCGCGGGGCACACCTTTTCCTTGACTTAGATGAACGGCCTCGACCGATTATTAAAGATATTAGTAAAAACGATGTTCCATAAATGACACTAGGCGATACAAAAAATCATTCTCAATCAATTGTAGCTGGGCATTCGTTTCTTGTGATTTGTTCTATCAGCTTAGTAATTTTAGCTGTTTGGGCATATTTTGGGCGCATTGATATAGTGACCGTAGCTCAAGGGATTGTTGTACCTTCATCGAAAATAAAAACTGTCCAGCATTTAGAGGGCGGTATTATCCGGGCAATAAACTTTAAAGAAGGTGAAAGAGTAAAGAAGGGCGCACCTCTTGTTGTTTTAGAAGGAACAGCCTCAAGTGCAGACTTAAAAGAAGTTGATGTGCATATAGTAACTTTACGTATTGACCTCTCACGTTTAAGGGCAGAATTAGATAGGGCCGATAGTATAACATTCGAACAGGATTTAGTTAATGAACATGGGGACCTCGTTTCCGCTGCTATAGAACACTTCAACACGAAGCAGAGCCACATAAAAAATCTGATTTCTTCGCAGAGGCTGTCTGTTGCACAAAGAGAAGAAGAAGCAAAGGAAATGCAGGCGAGAATTTCAAAAATTACCGAAAGTTTAAGATTGATTAGGGAACAGATAGTTATTAGCGACAGTTTAATGAAAGAAAATCTGACAAATCGTATGACACATCTAGAGTTGTTAAAAGAGAGGGTGCTCTTGAATGGCGAGTTAAACGAAGCGGCATTTTCAGTTAAGAGAATAGAGGCTGCAAAATCAGAAGCTGAAGTAAGAATGCTAACGCTTCGAGATCACTACCTCACCCAAACTCGGAGTGAATTAGATCAGGCTGATACAATGTACCGAGAATTGTTACAGCGTAGAAAAAAATTAAAAGATAGCCTGAAAAGAACGGTGCTCCGAGCCCCGGTGGATGGTTTGGTCAAGTATCTCTACCATTCAACAATAGGAGGTATAGTTAAACCCGGTGGCACTGTTGTCGATATCGTTCCCGAAGGCGATAAGCTATTGATTGAGGCGCAACTTGCAGTTCAAGAAGTTATTTATGTTGGTTCAGGGCAAATTGCTAAGGTGCGGCCTTTAACACCGGATGCAGCAAATTTCGGTCAGCTTGAAGGGCGCGTGGTTCACATCAGTCCTGATAGTATTCGCGAGGGTGACAAGACACCATTTTATTTAATAACAATAGAATTGGAGAGTGAATTTTTTAATTCTAAAGGTAAAACATACCCGTTGCTACCAGGAATTCAGGTGACATGCAGCATACGCACAGGAGACCGATCGGTTCTTGAGTATTTTATTGGCCCATTCATGAACATTCCGGTTACCGCTCTTCATGAACGGTAAAATTTCTAGTATTTTCTCGCAACAAGATAGAAATTGCGGCAATTTTCTTGGAATAATTTTTCTTCATTTTGTCGTTGCTACATAGACACCACCCCAGTCCTCCCCAGGCGGCTCTTGCAGATACTGGTCGATGCGTTCGTCGTACAATTCATAGAGGGTCTCCAGCCGTGTATCTAGTAACCGGCAGTCCTCAACTAGCCTGCGCGCGCCGTCCCAATCCTGTGCGCGATAGGTCCGCAGCATGGCTTCGTGCTGTTCACATAATTTCTGGAACGAAGCGTCATCCTTTTGTTTCTCGTCACCTAGCAGAGCGTAAATCTGCACGGCCTCTTCCTTGCCCTTCACTGCGATCAAATCGAGTTCGATGGTAGCAAAGTTCTGCTTGACGACTTCGTAGGTATTTTCACCAATCACAATGTCAACGCCGTAGTTCTTTGACTGGCCCTCCAGACGCGCCGCCAGGTTGACGGCATCACCAAGCACCGAATAGTCGAAACGCTGCTCTGAACCCATATTGCCCACGACACATTCACCGGTATTGAGCCCGACCCCAACCTTTAGTGGCAGTGGTTCTTTACCTTCCGCACGTGCCTCTTCCTCGAGTTCCCGGTTCAAATCGTCCAGTTCGTGGAACATGATCAACGCCGACTCACATGCGTGCTTAACATGACCTGGATCGTCAAGTGGAGCATTCCAGAATGCCATGATGCAATCGCCCATATATTTATCGATGGTGCCGCTTCGAGCCAAAATTACATCGGTCAATGGTGTTAGCAACCGATTGACCAACCGGGTCAGGCCCTGTGGGTTGCTTTTGAAGCTTTCTGAAATTGTTGTGAAGCCACGCACGTCGCAGAAAAGGAAAGTCATATCACGCATTTCCCCACCCAACTTCAAACGTTCGGGATCACCCGCCACCTGTTCAACCAAGGCCGGTGACAGATACTGGCTAAATGCACTCCGAATTTGACGTTTTTCGGAAGACGTCTTGGCATAATTCATCAGAACCAAAACGGCATAAATTAGGAAGCTAGACAGAATGGGGTAAGAAAGATCAATTAATTCCTGTGCCTGGTATTCCTGCCAGGTATACCCGCCTAAAATAGCTATCGATGATACAACAACGATAAGAGACCAGTAGGCACCAGTAATTGGCATTAATATTATTAATAGAATACCAGCTATAAATATCTCTAAAATCTCTATCCCGGTGGAGTCCGGAAGTCGCGACAATTGATTTCCTGTTAGAACATTTTCTAAGACATTGGCATGAATTTCGACACCAGGAATACTCGGGTCTAATGGTGTAGACCTAATATCCTTTAAGCCAAGAGCACTGGTTCCGATAAGCACAAAATTTCCAGATATCTTTTTTGCTGGTGCTTTTTCGCTGAGAATATCTGTTGCGGATACGTATAAGTCTTGGTCATGCTGCCTAAAAAATATGTTGATATTTCCGCGGCGGTCAGTCGGCACGGAGAAATTGCGCGATAGCTGAACCTTCTCCACCAAGACATTTCCAGTTGCCGCCTCTTTGATTGACCGTACGATCGGGCTACGGCGCTTCCCAGTAGAAAGCTGGACTGCAACCCTAAGCATTTCTATAGGGAGGGCAGAATGCACCTTATTCCCGACGGCAATAATTGCCGGCACACGCCGTACCACGCCGTCATGTTCCGAACTGATCGAAATTATGCCCAGACCGTCGGCTGATTTTTCCAGAACGGGTATATTGCGCAACAGACTTGGGTATTTCTTTATTGCGGTGCGAGGGTCCCCGCCAATAAACGCCGCCGAAATAAGATTTGGTGATCCACTGTGCTCCTTTTCTGTTTGATTTATCCCGCTTTGGGAAAGCACCACGCGCCTTCCTTTAATAGCACTTGCAAATATTTGGTCATTGCTTGGCATGCGGGATAATTCGTTAAAAGTCGACTGGCTTAGGTTCGCAGTACCTTTAGCAAAAAGGTGGGGGGATGAACGATCCTCTTCGGGAAAAATGATGTCGAACCCGATTACAGCAGCGCCCAATTTGTTCAATTTTACAACAAGGTCTGCAAGTAAATGCCGTGGCCAAGGCCATTGCCCCAGTTCCTTCAGGCTCTTCTCATCAATATCAACAATGACGACGCGGCAACCGCCACAATATGGAAGTCCCCCATCAGGCACCACTCGCGGCTGTAGATTTTGATAAAGGTCAAAGGTCCTAAAACGCAGTAACTGAACTGCTGACGGATCCCATGAGCGGATACCAATTAGTAAAAGGAGTAATAATAATCCGATGCCCCTACCGCGTCCAAACCAGGACTTAAATGCGCCTAAACGAAACTTCTGACGAATATTTCTTGCAACTTGAAGCACTTGACTCGCCCTATTGTAAATCAGTGGATGGAGTTTAACGCTTGGTACCCTCTTTTCACGGTAGCGATGATTTTGTCTGGGTCGGTTGTCCTTGTAAAGGGTTTGGGGTTTTTGTTGGTTTCGGCCATGAAGCGATTGATGGTGGCCTGGAGATCAACGAAAGAGTGGAAGACGCCGCGTTTGAGCCGCCGTCTTGCGAGTTTGGCGAAGAAGCCCTCGACGGCGTTGAGCCAGGAGGGGGGTGGCGTGAATCCGCGCCATCCGTATTTCTCCGGTAGCATGCGATATTTATCAAGCCCTTGGAACACTTCCAAAGACCGGACATATCGTCTGCTACAAAATCCGGATATATCATTCGCCACTGACAGAGGGCCCATCGAGCCTTGTTAATGCCGGTTTTTTGAGGTAATATTCAATACCTTGTGATTTGTCGTAAAGTCATCGCAGGATCTAGGCTTATAAATGAGAACCGATGAAAGCCTTAAATAGGGGCGAGTTATATAACCCGAAAATATTCATGGTAAATAATTATATTCAGACACTTATTGTAATAATAATTAGTTCATTATTTTCTATTGGTATCGTATTTCAGGGTAATTCTGAAACCTATATAGAAAAAGTAAACGTTTTAATAAAAACTCACAAACGAATACTGGCCGCAAAGAATACTGTTAAGGCTACTGAGGAACAATTATCTGTTGCTAAAAAGGCTTGGTTTCCTGAGTTTAGCACTACCGCGTTTTATGGTTATGAAAAACGCAATCTTGCAAAAGGACGAGGTGGTGCCGTATCACAGCGGGATACTAGCATGCCTCCACATCAGTTGGATTTAACAATAACTCAGCCTATTTTGGATTTTGGCGCTAAATCAAGTGCGTTGGAAATAGCTAAACTTCAGTTAGGCCAATCAAATCTTGCGCTCGACACAGTATTACAAGGAGTTTTATTAGAAGCGATTGCCGCTCAAGTGGGTCTAATTTCAGCAATTGAAATTGAGGGCTACGCGAAACAGTCCGTATCTAACATAAAACGACAGGCTAAACTTGAGGATGCCCGTGTTTCTATTGGTTCAGGTTTCTCAACGGACGTACTGCAAGCTAAGGCCCAGCTTGCGGGTGCTGAGGCTCGTTATACACTTTCAAAAGGTGCTCGTAGTTCTGCGGAAAACCGCTATAGGAGCGTATTTGGCAGCCTACCTGAAAGGAACCAGAAATTAGAACAATTAGCTATTCCGGTTGACCGGCTCCCGACCAGCATAGATGTTGCTATTTCGCGTTCCCTAAAAAACAATACCCAAGTAAGAGCGCTTACGATTGCCCGCGATACGGCGCGTGCCGCTGTTAAGCAAACACGAGCTGCAGAATTTTCCCCGACAGTAAATCTAATTCTAGAAACAAAATACAAGCACGATGTCTCTGGCACATCAGGTACCGCCGTTGAACATTTGATTAAGGGGGAGTTAAAATATACCTTCAATTTAGGAGCAACGAGCTTCAACAATTTGGCGGCGGTCAAGGCTAATTACTTTGCCGGCGCTAATCGTTTGATGGATGCTGAAAATCTTGTTGAAGAGCAAGCTCGGAATGCTTACGAACAATTGAAAATAACGGAAAAAAACGCACAATTTTTACGTAACCAGGCAAATATTTCAGGTGAATTTTTGCGATTAGCCCGCAAAGAACGCCGGCTAGGCCGGCGATCTTTGCTTGATGTTCTGTCGGGCGAGACGGTTGAAATTAATGCTTCTTCAGATGCTTCAAGTGCAGAAAATCAAGTAATTGTGGCAGCTTATACTATGTTATTCATAATGGGTGACCTAAAAACTGAAAATATAGAAATTAAAAGTCAGAAATAATTAGAGACAATTAGATGAACTACAATTGTTTTCAGGTGTCTGCAGGTGGTGAAATAGGCCTCGCCGCCACTGGATTATAAGAATATGACCGTCACGGGAAAAATTTTTGGTCCGGCCCTCGGTAGAGATCATACCGAGGCCCCTTCAGTTTTGCGGGCTGAGGCTAGTGATAATTTTCTTGTCATTCCCAACGGTGATTTTGTCCTTGAGGCCGGCTACGAGCGGCTAGGCCCAGATCTTCTACTTTCAGACAACGCTGCCGAGAGCAACCGATCAGTTGTTGTGAAGGACTATTTTGTCCAGGCTCAACTGCCTGATCTTCTTACCAGCGATGGCACAGCGGTGATTGAGGGCCATCTGGCTTCACGCCTGGCAGGTCCTTCTACATCGGGTCATTTTGGCCACATACAACTTGCTCAAGCACAGCCTGACACAGGTAATATCACCAATAACCAAACCCAGAGTTTGTCTATTGGTGATGTTGATAAGGTTGAGGGCCGTGTTTTTCTGACCCGTTTAGATGGCACGAACGTTCAGGCGGAGAAGGGCACGAAGGTCTTCATCGGGGATATTGTAGAGACCGAGAGCGGTTCGAACATTGGCATCGTGTTCTCTGACGAGACGACGTTTGCGCTGGGTGAATCGGGCCGCATGGTTATTGATGACCTGGTTTTCGACCCGGCAGCGAATACGGGCAAGAGTGCGTTCAACGTTGTTCAGGGTGTTTTTTCGTTTGTCTCCGGCAAGATCGCGAAGACCGGTGATGATGCGATGGAGGTCAAGACGCCGATTATCACGATCGGTGTTCGCGGCACGACGGTTGCGGGCAAGGCTGCTGCGGAGGGTTCGGCCAACTCGGTGACACTGTTGCCGGATGCTGATGGCGGTGTTGGTGCGATTGCGGTGAGTAATGCTGCGGGCACGCAAGTCATGTCCCAGGCTTTTCAGACGACCAACCTTAGCAGTGCGTTTACGGCCCCGCCGATCCCGACGGTATTGCCGGCGTCTCAGATACAGAGCCTGTACGGCAATATTAGCACTGTATTGCCGCCGAAGCCTGAGCCGAAGGCTGATGACAAGGAGGATGATGCTGCGGCGGATGAGAAGGGCGAAGCCGAGGGAGAGGGAGAAGGCGAGGAAGGCGAGGAAGAAGGCGAAGAAGGCGAGGCTGAAGCAGCTGAGGGTGAAGGCGAAGAAGGAGAGGCTGAAGCAGCTGAGGGTGAAGGCGAAGAAGGCGAGGCTGAAGCAGCTGAACGCGAAGGTAAAGAAGGAGAGGCTGAAGCAGCTGAGGGCGACGGTAAAGAAGGAGAGGCTGATGCAGCTGAGCGCGAAGGTAAAGAAGGCGAGAGAGATCCCAGGGAGGGAGAGCCGAGGGAGGGAGAGCCGAGGGAAGGTGAACCCAAAGAGCGAGGGTCCAGAGAGGGAGAGCCCAGAGAGGGAGAGCCGAGGGAAGGTGAACCGAGAGAGGGCGAACTAAGAGAAGGTGTGCCCGGTGAAGGCGGCGAACCAGTTGGCGAGGGGGATCAATTGGCAGAAAAAGAGGCAACTGCTGATATTGATGATCCCGAAGAAGACGACAGAAATCCCCGTAGAGAAGTCGAGGCACGAAAAGTCTTTGACGAGGCTGTCGCAGGCGGAGCGTCAGAATCTGAAGCATTTGCGGCCGCGGCAGAATCTTTGGGAACGAATGCAGAAGAGAAGGCGGTTGCAGAGGAGGCCTACAATCAGGCGTTGGAGGAAGGGGTCTCGGAACGGGAAGCCATATACCGAGCGGAGCAGGCTGTTCAAGGAGAATTTGATCAGAATTACCAGGGGCCATCGGCTGTGAAAATCGCTGATGCGCGTGCATCCATAGAGCAATCCGTTACCGAGGGAACCACACTTATTGAGGCGATATCCACACAAGTTGGTGATGAGGCAACTTCTTATCAGGAACTCGACGTTGCGCGGGATGCGGTCTGGCAAACTTTTGATGCTGCCTACCAATCAGGCGAGACCGAGGGCTTCACGGCTCTGATACTAGCTACCGGCACTGGTTCCAAAGTGGAATTGACCTTTACCGATATTCTGGCTGCGGGCGGTTCAATTGATGACGCTTATCAAGGCGCATTCCGGGCTAATTTAGCGGCGTCATTTTTTGGTGAATCAGGGGGATTTGGCGATACCGACCTCAATGAAATTGATTTTGGTCAAAACTTTGATTTTTTGGCAAATGATATATTCGTTCAAGGGTTTGATCCTAACTTAAGGGCTGCAGCCGCCATCCAGGAAATTTTTTCTGAACTCGAAGTTGGCGTCGGCCTGTCCGAGGGCACGGCTACAACATTTCAAGAAAACCTGGAATTTACACGAGGAGACGACGTATTAATTGGCGGTGATGGCAATACGAATTTTGTTGTTACTCAAGCCAATTTAGGTGGTAACGACACTATTGATGGAGGCCGTGGGCAAGATCAGCTGACATTTCGGAATCTAAATGATGCGCTCTTAATCGTAGATTTTGGAACAGGTTTTTCACGTTTTTCGGCTGCGTCTGGCGCAACCAGCACACTCCAATCCTCCTCTGTCGAGCAATTTCTAGTCGATGATGGCGCCGGAACTCAGCAACGCGTAGGAAGTCCTGATAGTACTGGTTTGGGGTTCATTCGTGCGGGCACAAATGGCAATGATGTCATTGATCTCTCGGGTAGGGGATCCTCTGCGATCGATTTGACGGTAGGTAACGTTTCGCTCGATCTCGATAATCCCCGTATTATCGGCGCTATTGTACTCGGCGGTGCTGGCAACGACACAATCACGGCATCACGGGGTACTGGTATTGTTTTTGGCGGTGTTGGAAACGACACCATAATTGCCAAAGTCGGTTTTGATATCCTTCAAGGCGGCCCAGGGGACGATATTTTTGTTTTTACCAATCCCCGTGATGCGCGAATTACTTTCGCAGATACTAGCAGGAGTGATTTTGTCGGGGAGCCTGGTGATTTTGGAGGAGATCAAATCTCTGGTGGTGCCAATGGTTCGGTCGGAGACACTATTGTGCTTGGTCTTGCGTCTACGACTGCCGGTCAAAATTTCATACTCCAAAACTTCGATGGTCTTTCTGTCGCCGTAGCAGGTGTAGAAAATCTGAGAGTTTACGCTGACAATACCACTGTCACGGCTTTCAGTGACCTTTTCATCCGGTTCAATTCCATTGGCGGTGTGGATATTAATGGCAATGGCATCGATGATGATGTGACGGGGATAATTCTTGAAGGAGCAAATACCAGCATTAACTTGACAGATGTCAGCCTTGGCCAGGCGGTTTCCACGCTTCAGGCGATACAATTTTTTGGCGATGGCGTGCGAATATTTGATTCTAGTCTTGATAATATCGGCCGCTCATTGGTCGGCTCCAGTGGCCGCGATACATTAAACGGTCAGGGCGGTAATGACACCTTCATTATGGGCGGAGGAAACGACACCCTGTCAGGCGGCGCCGGCAATGATACGTTTGAGATCAATGCGGCCACAGACATCAGCGACGGTATTAATCTCTCAGGTGGGGATGGAACGGAGGATACACTATTTGTTAATTCTACTGATATCAGCACACTAAGTTTTCCTAGAAATAACACTAGTATTGCCACTACAGAAGTTTTTGATCTGAGAGGCGGCTCGGATAGTGGCGTTTCTGTTCGCGTAGCAACTGATGACTTAGCCAGCTTTTCAACAATTATTGGTGATGGAACATCAGATATTTTGAATTTATTTGCGGGTACAGATTTGGATTTACGGGGTGATACACTCACTGGCATCGAGGCAATAAACCTGACCAAAGTGGTGAATTCAGACATTTTCAACCTGTCAGGTACGTTCCAGCAAATCAAAGTAAATGCAGGAACTACTGCGCCAGGGTTAACAACAATAACCGGATCGGTTGATTCTAACGGTAATCCAGATGATTTTATAGAACTCAACGATAATGGGGATGTCTCCGGTTTAACATTTTTGAGGCTAGATGAACTTCATCTGGATGATGGTTCAGGTACCAGACAGACTTTGGGTGCAAATAGCACTACCTCATTCGGCGCAATGGAAATTGATGGATTTACTGTAGGTTCGGCAGATACGACTGATGTGTTTGATTATAAGAGCGATCTCAGGTCTGGTAATGGGACACTCAAAGCGCCAACCGCAGATCTTGGGCTTACGGTAATTGGCTCCGGCAATAAGGCCGAAAATGTTATATCTAACGATAGTAACGGTGTAATTGAATTTGAAACCTCACAATTAATCAATTTTGATGTTGGCAATGATCTTGACTTTACCGCACAAGATACAACAGGTGTTCTGACTGATATAATTACGGCTGTTCAAGCTATTCTCGTAAGTACCAGCTCTGTTTCAAACCTCGCAGGTGCGGGGAACCAAGTGGCAGCAGGAAGTGATAATACAGACGCACTTTTGATCTTTTATGAATCTTCTGCTTCAAATTCTGATGCTGTAATTATTCGATACCAAGAAGACGCCACAGCAGACACCGATTTTGACACAGATGAACTTAGTGTCTTTGCCATATTTGAAAACATTGGTAGTGGCAATTTCGATACGGCTAATATTATTTAGGGCTCCTCGACGTTTCAAATAGAATTGAACAGATTTCCCAGCGGTGCGGCGATCCGACCTGCTCCCCAATAATCCGGTGGTGTTGACCCGGAAATTCCGCTCAAACAGATCCGTGTCCAGCTCCCCATAGGCTGAAAGGTGGCCAGGGCGGTGTTGTAGATCACTTTCGTGGGCACGCCTTGGTCGGCGATGATCCGTTGCAGGGTCGCGCGGTAGCCATCCAGGTTGTCAACGGCGGAGTAAATTCAGACCATTAGGGCGGAGTAAAAGTGGCCCACTTTTGCTGATGCCGGGCGAGATTTA
>Ga0209360_1002083_pt1 | contig 12326 bp, 10 predicted proteins | sample SaaInlV_130m_DNA_3_FD_184651 | JGI IMG/M metagenome (GOLD analysis project Ga0209360, IMG submission 184651) | Marine microbial communities from expanding oxygen minimum zones in the Saanich Inlet - SI037_S3LV_130m_DNA (SPAdes) (version 2) | ecosystem: Environmental > Aquatic > Marine >... | reverse complement strand
CTAATATTGTCCAATCGGTTAGCCTTGGTATTCGAGGGTATACTCTCCCTAACTTTTTTATTTCACTATCCATCTTTTTAGTTCTAGTAGCGTAAGTCGAAATTAATTTCTCACGATTCATAGACCAAGCACCAGTTATCTCATCATTATCTGCCCATCTTCTCAGGTTAGTGATGTTCAATGAACGATAAAAATCCTCTGTGCTTTCATCATCTTCTTCTACTTCATCATAATCATAATCATAATTCAGTTCTTCTAGAAATTTATTTTCCCAATCCTGATCGACAGATTCTCCCGATTCTAATCTTGAAATAATATCAGAAATGGAGGGATACTTAGTTCCCCCGACATTTCCTTTCCCATTTTGAAAACCAATTCTTGGAGAATGGAATGGATTTGATGCGATTAATTCAGTATATAATTCTGGATATTTTTCTTCTAAAATTGATAATAATCTTTCACCTATATCTTCATCATCTCGATTTGTGCCATGAAATGCATTTACTAATGGATTGTAAGGAAGAATTTTACACCAGTTTGGAATTTCCATTCCTAGTTCACTCATAGCATACAATGAATTATGCCATATTTTATGCAAGTAACCACTTCTTACCATCATTTCAGCTTGTATGATTTTTCTATTATCATTTTCGATTGGCAAATCAATACCGACTGAGCGTAGATAATCTCTATGCAATAGCAGCTCCTGGCCCCAATTCCAGCAGAATTCATCAAGTCCAGGAGTCCTCATTCTAAGAAAAAGGATATCAGTTCGTGAATCAACTTCATTGTTTATTGCACTCTCACTCAATAAATCATGTTCCCGACCCATGACACTATTTGATAAAATATGATTCCTGTAAAGTATTTTATCAGTCCTTAGATTGTTAAATATTGTTCTTGCACTTCTTCTTCCATATATTTTATCATGAGATTCAGAATAATCAGGAGTTCCCGGAATCCGGTTAAAAACACCTTCATTTTTCAAAGCATCCTGTGCTCTAAACCAGACGGAGACAGTTTCATTTCCTTCGTTACCATCACTTTTCATAATTATTTCACACTCACAACCTTATATTTAGTTTTTGATATATTACTTATTTAATCAGAAATATCTGAGTCTATAACAGGGAATATTTTTTGCTCCTTAATCTCATGGACTCTTAACAGCCCTCTTTTCTTATTTAATTTTATATAATCTTCAAATCCTTCTAAATTAAATTTAAACGGTACTTCGTAAGGTGAAGAAATATTTTTCTTAAATTTATCAAATATTTCTTTCAATGATACACCTTCTTTGGGAACTGGAAGATACTGTTCTATCAATTCAAGAATTTCGTCATTAGTATATCTTTTCAATAGAGAAAGATTGTATTTCCCAGGAGCAATATGCGCATGATGCAATCCAAAATCTGAATTTCCGAATAACTCCACATGAATATACTCTCCTTTGCTTACTAGATTTATTCCATTAATCGAATATCCGCTGTCAATTGATGGGACTTCAACTCTTGATTCATATGGCTTTGGTAGCAATCTATCGCTCTTACTTTCAGATTTAATCCAACGATTCCAACGTTTACATAATACAGATGAATTTTGAGAAATATCAGATAATAGATTCTTTATTTTATCAAATTGCTTTATTGGTGAAACCATAATTAAATCTGGTAATTGAACTAATTTTGTTCCCTTTCTCTTAAAAAGTTCTGAAACTGTTGGAGAAATAACCAATTCTAGTGGAAATGATTCAAATAAAATATCATGCCATTCACTAAGATGCTGGCTTGCTTCTTTACTCAATCGAATTCCTACTTCAATCCCTGTATCTAACCCATGATTCCCATCGAGATTCGCCGTGAAAAGTAAGCCTGAATTATTATCAGCAATGACATGTTTTGCGTGAAGATCTGGGTGCCCCCTCATAGAAACTCCTTTGCATCTCATTAATCGAAGGAAACCTTCTCTTTCACTCTCTCTCGGTGGCCTCCCAATTGCCTTATCAGTAGCATGATATAGAATTGTAATTTCAACACCTTTTTGCGATGCATTGACCAACTCATCAACGACCTGTTTGCCTATTCCGGATTCAGCATTTGAAAGTGCATAAGTCGATATTCGAAGTGTCTTCTTTGCAGATTTGATTTTGTCAATTATTGCTTTAACAAGGCTCATTCTACGATTTTCCAAAGTCCAAATCGCATTGGCAGTAGCGCGAGGTGAATCTGTCTTTTCCGCTTGATGCCATGGATTTCCAAGTCTAGGATCATTCTTACTTGGCCGTATATGCTGATTTGCTTCATGGAGCCATAGATATGAGAAAAATGAATGGAAAGATTTCACTGTTTTTGAATCGCTGACTCGTATTCCTGTCTCAATATTCTTCTCGAGTGAGGTGTCACGGATATTGGCTGATGTGACCAATAATTCATCATCGATAATGAGGAACTTAGCATGTGCTTCGGGGTGCAAACGTATGTATACGCCTTTTCCAGCAAGCTCCTGTAGCCTTGAAAGATTGTTCATTGATTCTTCATCATCTGAATATCGGCTGTGAATACTGGTTTCGAGTGTAGTCAGAACATGAACGCGTCCATTTAATCGATTTGCTGCTGACGCTAGAGTCTTCTCTATCTCAGGGTATTGTAACATCCAGTTGAATAGGAATACGTGACGCTTTGCGGATGAAATCATTTCTACCATTGCATCTAGAATTGCAGGATTTTTAGGATGGGTACTGATCAATGACTCTGTATTACCCTTCCAATCGAGGGGGTTGAAATCATTCTTTTTCTCCTTGAGAGGTAGCCAAGTAACCAATTCGGGAATCGGATTATCTAGAACCTCGATTTGGAATGACTCAATAGGCATGGAAAAACACCTCCGCTTCGTCAATTCGGTACTGTAATTCCCATTCTCCTGTCTTTCTGTATCGCTCCAATATGGAATCGAGAGATAGATCTTTCAATGTCCGCTTGAGAGTTTCAGCCCATTTATTTGGTAGATTTTCAGGGTCCATCCACAATTCTTCAATTGACTGCTTGAGAATCTCTACTTCTGAATCAACTCCTACACGGCCTAATGCTCCATCAGGTAGTTTACGCATAGCGTCATCCATCGCATCATCAATCCAAGATATGATTTTCTTCTGTTCGGGTATTGGCCGCAGGAGTGCTTCAACTTCGATATCGCTACCCATTGAGAATTGCACCCGATGTGGTTTAGGTTTTGATTTACTTGGGAGATCACGATGTTCATGTTCGGATACTTCGATTGACAACATACTCTTGTGTGCTCTTGGCTTTGAAGATTGGTTTCGGAAATCGATTTCACCCAATGTGCCAGTCAATGTATCATTAGATTCGAGTTCGACTTTTCCAAGTGAACTGAGAAGCATAGTTGAACCAAGTTGTACATCTTTCAGATTGGCTGAGGGAGGCCCCACAAGGGTTTTCACAAACCAAATTCCTGGAACTTTTGCAGATTTGTACTCTTGTATTTCAGAGGCTGGCCAAGAATTAAGTTTAGTACCAAAATCATCTCTTCTAACAGTTTTTTGTTGTGAAAAACCCTCAATCGATTCATCGACTTTATGCATATTTCTTTGCTCTGCAGTGAACCAATTTGTAACTTCTTCGTTAGAAGGAGGTTTAGTATCTTTCCAATTTATTTTTCTCCATTTCTCGCTACTAAATTTTGTATCTATGGGTAAAAATTCACCTGTTTCTTCAACCATATAGAGTGTTTGATTTCTCGAAGTTATTAGACGGATTTCTCCATCTTTGGAAGCAAAGCGCCCTGCCTCGGTCAGTTCAAACATCTGGTCAAATATCGGGTCTTTTCGGTGCCGTTTAGTCTCCTCAGAATCTTCTTCGAAAAGGAAGCCTCCATTACGGTTTAGCAAACGAGATTTTCGTTTGGTTGATCTTTGAATCAAATTACGATAAAATAACATTTCTAAAAGTTTTCTTGCAAGATTGATTGGTAGTCCAAAAACCCGTTGAATATCTTTTGCAGACAAGGCGTCAAGTTCATCCGCAAGACGAATTGCATGTACAAGTAAAGGGTCTTCTTTTACGCCCTCCTCCCGACACCTTAGATTTGTGAAAATCATCTTGATAATGGTAGCAGGAGAAGTATGGATCGCCCATGCACCTTCCTTGATTATTCTGTTGGAAAGTACGGGCCGAGGTGTACGAAGTTCTCTACTCATTTGCGACCACCTCTCTTTCCCCCACTTGGGTTTGGAACCAAATTGATATCTGTCCAATCATTTCTGAGGTCTTTGGGGGAGATTTGGAGAGAACGCCCATTCTTCAGGACATGATTGATTAACTGAGAGACGAAATTCTGAGGGGCTGTATTTTCAGTCATACTTGAGTCTAAATCTTCATCAGTATTTCTTGCATCATGTTTTTTGCCCATTTCCTCAAGTTGCCGAGCGTTGCCAACGAGAATCAAGCGATGACGAGCTCGAGACGTGGCTACATTAATTCGGTTTAAGACTGTCATGAATCCGAGGCTTCCACGTTTGTTGGCGCGAGTCATGGGTAATAGGACAACATCTGCTTCTCTTCCTTGGAATCGATCAACAACATTGACCTCGATACGAACAGATTTCGTCTTTTTATCCACAAAACGCCAACCCTTTGACTCGACGACATCACTTACACGAAGGGCTTTCTGAATTGCAGCGGCCTGCGCCTTGTAAAATGAAATAACTGCAATCTCCCAGTATCTGTCATCTGGATGAGGAATTGATGCAAGATCTTTTGCAAGATCATCAATCGCTTCGACAATCACCTTTGCCTCCGCGACATTTACGTAAAGCCATTTTTTCCTTCCATTTGGGAGTATGTCAATTTTCTCCATTGCTTCGTCACCAAACAACGAAGTGTCGAGAAGTACAAGGCTTTCATCCTTCTTTAGTGGAGTTCCCAAGAGACGTGTAGGGAATCCTCTTTCAACCATGTTTGAACCGCTATAATATTCATTTCCATAGACTACCTGGCTATTAAATTCAGCGATTTTCGGGTGCATTCTGTGTTGAACATTAAGGCTGACAATTCTATCATTTCGCTTATTCTTTGAGAGTCGCTCAGCAAGTAATTCAAATCCACTATTGTATTCAAAATCGGCTACCATTACCAAATCCCTCCATAGTCTATCAAGGCTATCTGAATATTTCTGATCATAGCACCAAGGATTAATCGCACCAGAATTATGTGGCGCGGGCCAACGTGGCCCAATTGTAGATTCAATATTCTTTTTGATGTTTTTATCCCACATCGAATTGACCCACTTTCCTTCCACTCTAATCTGGGCAACCTTTGGTCTGTCACGGGGAGGACGACGCCAAGACTTAGGGCGCTTGTTTGGTTCTTCGGGATATGCTTGTTTATTCGGTTTCTCAGGCTTTTTATATCGTCCAGGATTGGCCAATTGCTTCGGCTCCTTTGGTGGTTTAAATTCGCCTGCTTTGAACGCGTTTGGTTTCTTTGGCTTGGGGCCACGTGTTTTCTTTTCGGCAGAATCCCATTCACCTACAAGTGAATCATATTCTGATATTTTCTTTGCAAATTCCTTTTCCCTGATAGATTCTTTATTTTGAAATTCTTCTTTTGCTTTGCCAAGAATTTTTGGATATTCTTTAATTGCTGCCTGCCGGTCATTGTAGGCGATTACTGCCCGCTCATGCGTCTTTTTTGTTGAGTTGCATTTTCGTTCCCAGTTGGCCACTGCTCGAATAAAATCATCATCAATCTTATTCTTAGCGACCTGCCACTTTCCGACTTGGGAATCAAAACTGATTTCAGACCATTTATCCTCTAAATCTGCTCGTAAATTCAAGATGGAGCTGTAAATTCTCCATTGGTGTTCACGTCGTTCATTTTCATTATTCGACATTCGATGCTCAAACCATTGCTCAAGAGAAATGCGGACACTTACAGCGCACTCTTCAAACATCTTCTGAATTTCTTGGCGCATGGCAAAGAAACCTACTAGTTCGTTGCCATCCTTTGAAACGGATACACCATCACGGATGTGGGCTCCTTTGATGTGTTCCTTGGCTGGCTTGGTTAGTTGATGGACCCAAACTGATTTACCAGTAGGTTTTCCATCTCCATCCTTTTTGTTCATACTCCAAGCAAAATGTTTCCAAATTATTCGTGCTAAGATGAAGTCAATTTTAGATTGGTCTACGTGAGGGCTGAGTTGTTTTTCATCGCCCACAAGAAGCCAACGCTTGGCTCTGATTCCTGGGACCAAGAATTCGCCCAGAGTTGCCTTTGAAGCTTCATCTATGATAGCGATATCAAAAGGAATTCCATCGGCCGCGAAATAACCTCCTGTGGAAATTCCAATTGTCGTCGCACAAACTAGGTTTACATTGTGCTTAAGCATATGACCGATGATGTCAACCCGCTCTTCACCGTCTTCATCGCGACCCTTTACTGGCTGACGTAATTGGGTCAACCAATCCTGCTGAATCGAAGATACCGTGTCAGATCCAAGGTTTTGATTCAATCCCGATTCTAGTGATTCTGCAAGTCTTGAACGAAGGCCAGAGCTCAACTCGTCCCAAGTGAACATACGCAGGTGGTTGGAAACAGCGCGACTATTGCTAGCGTGACGCAATGGATAGACTCCAGGGAGAAAATTCGGGCCGTCGACCAAACCAATTCTTTCTAACACATTGTCGACTGCAATATGTGTAGGAGCAACCATTAGGACACGTAATCCCTGCTCTACAGCCAATTGCTGGATAATTTCACAGATGACGGTTGTTTTTCCCGTACCTGGTGGGCCTCGAATCAAAGAGATATCTGGACATGAGAGCCCTGTAAAAACCGCTTTTCTTTGTATTTCAACACCTCCTTTATCTAAGGCTCTCATCCTAGATTTGAGATTCAATCCAGGATTCAATAAGGTGACGCCAGTATCAGATTGATTGTAACTTGGAAGTTTGTTAGCATCTCGAATCGTATGTGCTAGGCTCTTGGCTTGTTCTGTTGCTTCCCGAATTAGTGAATTGACTGCTTGGCTCTTACGGAATGTGTTGTAATCATCCGCCCCCTCTCTAAGATGAAGGCGCGGTTTTATGGTTCCTTTTACTGCCTTATCCAGCAATTCTGCCCACCTGGATGCGGCCTCTGGCCTCCATTGATCTGGGCGTAGTGTCATCATCGATGTGTCTGGATCAAAACCTTCAATTCTGATTCTGAATGGAGAGGTCTTGGGCTTCTTACCTTTTCCTTTACCCTCAAGTTCTTCTATTTCAACTTGGAAATTACCTTCACTCCAGCGGGGAGGAACACCAACAGAGTCTTTGTGTAAACGGATACGAAATGGATCTGTAACTCTATTCTTGGCCACTCGGGCCCAAGCAGAAGGTTGTGGGAGAGAATCGAGGATACTATTCAATGCATAACGCATACTTGAATGAAGGCCTAATGATTTGACGATATCACCTACACCTGTTTTTCGAACGTGTCCTACGGTGCGAATTCCGCCCTTGCTTAATTTCTTCAAATCATCAGGGCGAATGTCTTGAGATGACATTAGTCGTTCGATATTGAAATTGTCAGGGGGTAACTTTTCACTCACAGCGTAAAAAGTGAACCGGGGTCTTCTTCGAGGATCCCGATAGTAATCTTCCTCGGCAGAGAGATGGCCATTCAGGCAATTGAGAGTGTTCAATTTCTCTGGGTTAACGTTCATCCCCCAATCGTCGTGATCATCAGCAAAGCCTTTGCCAAATTCTGATTCTTCAGACATAGTCTTCCCTCCTAAGATAACTCGCTGTTGGCTCAACTCTTATGAGGTATTCTCCGGAAATCACAATAATATTCGAAATCATACTAATCACTACCCTGACCTATTATTGGAAGGTTAACATTGCTGGAACCCCATTCATATAATCCTCCTCGATTATGGAATCTATCTTCAAGAAAAATATTTTTTTCCCAAGCGTTTTTGACTCCGATGTCAAGTATAGAAGGACCATATGAGTGCCCCCCATTTACATTAGAATAAAAGCGACCAAGAGCATCGAGCATAGCATAAGACCCACGCATCAGATCATTACTTTCTGGTACAAACTGAATTCCTTTCTCAGCAACCCATGAATGCCTATCGACCCAGGTTTCAAATTCTCCGTCATCAAGTAATAATTCATCAACATCTCCATCATTTTGACCTTCTACTGGAAGCACTTCAAAAATTTTCCAACGCTCAGGGTTTAATTCTAAAACTAGATTTGACATATTATCATCTATATTTGATTTACAAACAACTGTGTTTAGTTTCATTCGAATACCGCGCTGCACACAACTCCTCCATACTTGCTTTGCTTGCTCTAAATGGTGACTTCGTTGTCTGGCTAAATCACCACGCATACCTCGACCAATTTCTTTGTGGATTTTATCATTTGAAGCGTCAATAGATATTCCTATCCAATCGATTAGGTGTGCAAACTCATCAAGAAACTTCTCTGTTAATCCTGTTGCATTTGAAACAATACAAGTAGTTAGACCGACATCTTTGGACGCTGCAAGTAAATCCCCTAAATAAGGGCAAAGCGTTGGTTCTCCACCAACGAAAGTAATCTTATCTGCTCCTGCATCAGCAAGCATTTCGGGTATGGTTATTGCAACTTCTTTTGGTAAACGATCAGCTCTAGGGATATCTTCAAATCTAGCAAAACAAAATTTGCAGCCGTAGTTGCACCATGGCCAAAAATGCCAGTTTACAGATAGTGGCAATTGACTCACAAACAAAACCTCCAGGTAGGATTTTCTTGAGAACCTATATTTTCCCAATTAGGTGAGATATAGAGAGTAAGCAATATTTTTCTTAATGGATGAATAACTAATGTCAAAGGAATCGGCGGGTTTCCCTTTAAAATTAAAAAAGCATTAACATGTATCACTAAATTACTCTCCTCTTCAATATCAATACTCCGAGTGATTTTGTATAGAGTATGACGGATTTTCTCTTTCTTCTGCATTATTATCCTTTGAGATTCTGGAAGTTGAGGGAGAACTCTCTCCTCAAAACGTTCTACAGCATGATTGGTTGGGTGGATGCTTTTCCGGCTCATTAATTATTACGAAGTTTGAGTTCTATTACTAACCAATTCCTTCCGATGTAAATAATAGAGTATCGGAAAAGGGCTAATTCAATGTTTTTTCCCCACCAATTATCCAAATCGGAAGTAAATCACTTCCGTGAAATATCATTCATTTTGGTCATTATAGAACATTTTTACAACATATTTCCCTAATTGAGTAGGTTTGTATTCATGAGGTTTCTTGGATTCATCATATGTAATTAGTGATCTGCTCTTCAACTTCCTCATAGAATTCCTTACCGATTTCTCAGTTATTGGCTTCATTGATTCTGCGATTTCTGTAGCATTCGTCGATAATCTGTTTTTATCACGACGGATGACTTCTTCTAGATAAGGTAAGTTTTTCTTGTTTGTATAATGTTCACGAAGCCAAGATATAGTCGACATTAAATCATTCAAAAAATCAAGTTCTAACAATAAATTGTCTGAGCCTTCCAGACTCTCCTTATTTACGTAGTAAGTAGATATGTCGTCATTTATTGCGGCTAAAGCAGAACCAACAACCATCATCTTCGTCCCTCCCGAAATTCCTGCATAGAATTTCAATTCCTGTGAATCTGACATCTCGTTAGCTTTATTTTTCGCATTATCTATTTCTGTAAACATTTGTAATACTGTGTCGCTACTGAAGGCATCTTCAATGAATAGTAATTCCGAATACTCAATGTCTTTAACAAATCTTCCAAGTTTATTCGTATCTCTCTCTTCAAGATGCTTGTTTACTAAAAGAGCACCACTAGCGCCATGATTGCTAATAAGAAAAACCATTTTCGGCTTATAGAATTCTATTGCCTCACGGAGAGGACCTTCGGAGTTCCCTTGAGAATGAATTAACACAACTTTGGGGTCGACCATTATATTGCCGGAGAGGTCCTAGTTCAACAGTTATTCTATTGAATGAACTCGATTTAGATCATTTTTTTATGTTATACAGACCCCAGCGTCCACCATATGTTTGGTTCAAGCGTTCGGAAGAAGAGAGGGTATTCATTTAGTAAATGTCATGATATTACGAATATGGGACCCAAGAAAAATAGAAAGTCGGAAGAGATATTATTATATGAAGAAGTGAAAAAGTGGTTCGATAATAATAGCAGAAATTCAATGGAGAGTGGGCGAACAAGGTTGAACAATTTGGCAAATTTCGCATTAACCACCAATCTCGACCCACTTGAAATGGTTCAGATGACCGAACCAGAATTCTATAAAATAGTGGAAGAATTCATCGAGAACGAAGAAAAACGAGGACTATTAGGCTCTTCAATCTCAAAGAAAGTAGACAGCGTTCGTTCTTGGGTCGCATCTCAGGGTATGGTTTTACGGCCAATTAATATTTATCGAGCTAAAGAGAACCCCACAATTTCTGATATGATTGTTCCCAATCAAGAGGAGTTGAGAACATTAATCATCACTGCGGGTTCTCTTCGAACAAAAAATATAATTTATTTTGTTGCTCATTCTGGTTTAAGGTTCTGCACATTAGGTAGGGATAAAGGTTCGAAGGGGTTGCAATTGAAGGATTTACCAGATTTGAACTTAGAAGGGATTCCGAAATTCAGTTCAGTCCCAGCATTTATTTCAGTTCCAGTAAATTTATCAAAGAACAGGAAAAAATATCCAACATTCATGTCTTCGGAAGCAGTTGAACACTTTGAAGCCTACTTGCTTCAAAGAATTAATGATGGAGAAAAATTGACTCCAACTTCGCCTGTGATTCCAAGTGGGGGGAAAAATGAATTCCTTTACCCGACAAAACTTGGAAGTCTTGTGAAAGATGTTATCCGAAAAGTTGGATATAAAATGCGCCCATATGATCTCCGAGCATTTTTTGCGACAACATTGCAAATCGCCGAAGGTAGAATTGGAATGAGTCGTTCGGTTGTGAAAGCGTTTATGGGTCATAGCGGAGAAGTCACCGCTCGCTATGGATTAGGTAGGGGTAATCTGAGGGCAGAAATAATTGAGGAACTAAGGCTTTCGTATCAACAATGTGAACCTTTCTTATTGACTCAATCGAATCGAAAATTAATTGATATTAAATCACAAATTTCTGATTTAATAGAAGAAATGAAGTTGGGGGATGTTCGGACAAACTCAAAAGATGTTCAGAGTAATGTTCGAATCAAGTCCGAACAAATAAAAAACGGACCAAGAGAAAGAGTTTTTCCTATTGGCCGCGTTGCCGACCTATTGGAACATGGATACGTTTTCGTATCTTCGTTGGATGAACAAAATGTGGTTTTACAACTCCCTGAAGATAGATTGGTGTCGTAATTATAGAAGTAATTCCCACACACTTGCTTTTATTTGGAATTCATATAATGTCATTGAATCCGCTTCGCTCAAGATAATTTCTCTCATTTGTTCACTCTTTGGAAGTTTTGAAACTAATTGTTTAAGTTTAGTCATATCTATGAATTGATGTTCCATAATTTCATCTATGTCATTTACTATATGAACAACTTAGAAATTATGCGTTTTACGTAAGTTTTACGTAATTGAATCAGTTTATATGATAAATGTCCCAATTAGACTTGTCTTGTAAAGAAAGAATGTGATAAAATGAAAAAAGGAAAATATGAATGTAATGGTAAACCATATGCCCGAGTGAGTAGTAGAACAAGCGTAGGTCTTCGCGTTGTTGGCTATCTTAATTTAGAAAATGGTAATTACGAAGATAATGATGGTGAAAATAAACAACGAACATATGGTTATGAACCTAATGAATTAGATAAAATGAATAAATTAGAACGGTTGTATCTTCGGGTTGAAGGAAAATACTTTCGAACAGCTGGGTGGAGATTAAATGGAACTGAACATCAAATAGTCTGGGAAAAAAATCGTGGCCCAAGAGAAGAATTAGGAATTCTAAATTTTAAGTTTTTATGAGGGGATAATATGGATAAAAAACAACGTTTTAGTTTCGGATTAGTCAGTATTTTTTTAGCCTTTCTTTGGCGGAAAAAAAGTGGTGTTAAATCAAACGATTTTGAAGATATTAAAAATCAAGTTTTGGACAAGCCCATACTTAAGTCAAAATACAAGAGTGGAGAATATAGATATTACGATGGTGAACATACTATTATGACGATAAAAGAGATGAAAGCTCAATGCCCTCATTATTCTCTACCCAATCAAAATCGCAAGTGAAATGGCGAAGAAGACGAGGTTGTTTTGTTATCTTCAAACCTCT